>Ga0308164_10000084_pt1 | contig 275666 bp, 235 predicted proteins | sample PhyTR2_FD_201031 | JGI IMG/M metagenome (GOLD analysis project Ga0308164, IMG submission 201031) | Phyllosphere microbial communities from UC Gill Tract Community Farm, Albany, California, United States - DLSLT.R2 | ecosystem: Host-associated > Plants > Phyllosphere > Unclassified | place...
CTGGAGGATGTGGCGGTGCAGGGGGGTGCGCTGACCGGTTTCACGCAGATCGATGCAAGCACTTGGACTGCCGTCTTCACCCAGGATGGAACCGCAACTGCGCCGAGCGTCTCCGTGGCTGCAGGTGCATATACCGACATTGCCTCGAACCCTGGCGCGGCCTATGCGCTCGATGCCGGCGCCGGCTTCACGGCCGATGTCGCCGCTCCGCAGCTGCAGTCGGTCTCGACCAATGCCGCGGGTCTGGAAATCACGCTGGTCTACAACGAGGCGCTCGATGCGGCCCGGCCCCCGGTGGCCGGCAGCTTCGAGGTGCGCATCAACGGTGTGCTGACCACCGTGAGCACCGTGGCGGTCGCGGGCAACAGCGTGGTGCTGGGCCTGGCCACGCCTGTGGTATTTGGCGACAGCGTGACGCTGGCCTATACAGATCCCGGGGCTGGCGACGACGCCAACGCCACCCAGGATCTCGCGGGCAATGATGCTGCAAGCCTTGCCGCGCAGCCGGTGGCCAACGTCGTGCCTTCGACCGACACCACGGCGCCGACGCTGGTCATCACCGCCGCCGATCCGCTGCTCGCGCGCGGCGAGGCCACGCTCGTGACCTTCGAGTTCAGCGAGGCGGTGCAGGGCTTTGCCGATACCGACGTCGTGCTCGCTGGCGGCGCGCTGTCGGCCTTCACTCAAATCGATGCCAATACCTGGACCGCGGTCTTCACCCAGGATGGCACGGCCACGCCGCCGAGCATCGGCGTGGACAATGGCGCCTTCACCGATGCTTCCTCGAACCCGGGAATCGGCTATGTGCTCGATGGCAGCACGGGGTTGGTGGCCGATGTCATTCAGCCCACGCTGCTGATCAGCGCGTCCGACCTGGCGCTGGCCAGCGGCGAGGCCACCACCATCACCTTCGCCTTCAGCGAAGCCGTGACGGGCTTCGCACAAAGTGATGTGGCGGTACAGGGCGGGGCGCTGTCGGGATTCACGCAGCTCGATGCCACGACCTGGACGGCGGTCTTCACGCAAGACGGCACTGCCACCGCGCCCGGCGTCTCCGTGGCCGCAGGCGCATACACCGATATCGCATCGAATTCCGGTGCGGGCTATTCGCTCGATGCCAGCACGGGCCTGACGGTGGATATCAGCCAGCCCACACTGTTGATCACGGCCTCCGACCTGAGGCTCGCCAATGGCGAAGCCGCTGCGATCACCTTCACCTTCAGCGAGCCTGTCGCGGGCTTCGCGCTGGAGGATGTAGCGGTGCAGGGCGGTGCTCTGAGCGGCTTCACGCAGGTCAATGCAAGCACCTGGACCGCCGTCTTCACCCAGGATGGAACCGCCACTGCGCCGAGCGTCTCCGTGGCTGCAGGTGCATATACCGACATTGCCTCCAACCCCGGCGCTGCCTATGCGCTCGACGCCGGCACCGGCTTCACGGCCGATGTCGCCGCGCCGCAGCTGCAGTCGATCTCGACCAATGCCGCGGGCCTGGAAATCACGCTGGTCTACGACGAGGCGCTCGATGCGGCCCGGCCGCCGGTGGCCGGCAGCTTCGAGGTACGCATCAACGGTGTGCTGACCACCGTGAGTACCGTGGCGGTCGCGGGCAACAGCGTGGTGCTGGGCCTGGCCACGCCCGTGGTGTTTGGCGACAGCGTGACGCTGGCCTATGCCGACCCGAGCGCTGCCGACGATGCGAGCGCCACCCAGGACACGGCGGGCAACGATGCCGCGACCCTGGCCGCGCAGCCGGTGACCAATGCCGTGCCTTCGACCGACACCACGGCGCCGACGCTGGCCATCACCGCCGCCGATCTGCGGCTGTCCGATGGCGAGGCGACGGACATCACTTTCGAGTTCAGCGAATCGGTGCTGGACTTCGACGCCTCCGATGTGGTGCTGGCCGGCGGCGCGCTGTCGGCCTTCACCCAGGTGGATTCCAATACCTGGACGGCCGTCTTCACGCAGGACGGCACGGCCGCGGCGCCCAGCATCGGCGTGGCCAGTGGCGCGTTCACCGATGCCGCGCAGAACCAGGGCGTGGGCTATGTGCTCGATGCCGGCACCGGCCTCACGGCCGATATCACCGCGCCGACGCTGGTGTCGGCCGCGACCAGTGCCGATGGCGCGACGCTGGTGCTGGGCTACAGCGAAGCGCTGGATCAAGGCAATCTGCCGACGCCCGGCGCCTTCGTGGTCGATGTGGATGGCGTGGTGGTCGGGGTCAACAGCGTCACGGTCAACGGCTCCAGTGTGATCCTGGCGCTGGCCACTGCGGTGGGCAATGGCGCTGCGGTGAGCGTGGCGTATACCGACCCGAGTTCTGGCAACGACGTCAACGCCGTGCAGGATGCGGCCGGCAACGATGCGCCGAGCCTGCCGGCCACTGCGGCCACCAATCTGGTGCCCGATACGCAGGCGCCGGTCCTGATGATCGGCGCGGCGGACCTGCAGCTCGCCAGCGGAGAAACCACCGAAGTGACCTTCACCTTCAGCGAAGCCGTGACGGGTTTTGGCGTGGAGGATGTGGTGACGCTGGGCGGCACGCTCACGGCTTTCACGCAGCGCGACGCCACGACCTGGACGGCCAGCTTCACGCAGGATGGCACGGCCACGCCGCCGAGCATCGGCGTGGTCAGCGGCAGTTTCACCGATCTGGCGCTGAACCCCGGCACGGGCTACACGCTGGATGCGGCCCAGGGCCTGAGCGCGGATATCTCGCAGCCGACGCTGCTGATCACCGCGGCCGACCCGGCGCTGGCCAATGGCCAGGCCACCTCCATCACCTTCACTTTCAGCGAGCCCGTTGCCGGCTTTGCGCTGGAGGATGTGGTGGTGCAGGGCGGTGCGCTGTCGGACTTCACCCAGCTCGATGCCACCACCTGGACCGCGGTCTTCACCCAAGACACCACCGCGACGCCTCCGAGCGTCGCCGTGGCCGCAGGCACCTATGCGGATATCGCTTCGAACCCCGGCGCGGGCTACACGCTCGATGCCGGCACCGGCCTGACGGCGGACATCACGGCGCCGGGCCTGACGATCACCGCAGCCGACCTGGCCCTGGCGCTGGGTGAAGCCACGGCCATCACTTTCTCCTTCAGCGAGCCCGTGACGGGTTTCGCCCTCGGCGATGTGGTGGTGCAGGGGGGTACGCTGTCGGGTTTTGCCCAGCGCGATGCAGCCACCTGGACGGCGGTGTTCACCCAGGATGGAACCGCCACCCCGCCCAGCGTATCGGTTGCCACGGGCACCTATGCCGATATCGCGTCGAACCCCGGCACGGGCTACGTGCTCGATGGCAGCACGGGCCTGACGGCCGACATCACGCCGCCGACGCTGCTGATCACCTCCGCCGACCTGCAGCTCGCCAGCGGCGAAGCCACCGCGATCACCTTCCGCTTCAGCGAGCCGGTTGCGGGCTTCGCGCAGGAGGATGTGACGGTACAGGGTGGCGCGCTGACCGGTTTCACGCAGGTCAATGCAAGCACCTGGACGGCGGTCTTCACGCAGGATGGCACGAGCACCCCGCCCAGCGTGTCCGTGGCCGCAGGCACCTACACCGATATCGCCGCGAACCCTGGCGGCGCCTATGCGCTCGATGCCAGCACCGGGTTGAGCGCCGATATCGCCGCGCCGCAACTGCAGTCGGTCTCGACCAATGCCTCGGGCCTGTTGATCACGTTGGTCTACGACGAGGTGCTCGATGCGGCACGGGCACCCGTGGCCGGCAACTTCGAGGTGCGCGTCAACGGTGTGCCGGCCGCCGTGAGCACCGTCGCGGTCTCGGGCAGCAGCGTGGTGCTGGGCCTGGCCAACGCCGTGGTGTTTGGCGACAGCGTGACGCTGTCCTATGCCGACCCCAGCGCCGCCAATGATGCCAACGCAACGCAGGACACGGCGGGCAATGACGCCGCAAGCCTCGTCGCGCAGCCCGTGGCCAACATCGTGCCTTCGACCGACACCACGGCGCCGACGCTGGAGATCACCGCGGCCGATCTGCTGCTGGCCAGCGGCGAGTCCACGCTCGTGACCTTCGAGTTCAGCGAGGCGGTGCTGGGCTTTGCAGCCGACGACGTGGTGGTTGCCGGCGGCTTGCTGTCGGCCTTCACCCAGGTGGATGCCAACACCTGGACCGCGGTCTTCACGCAGGACGCGACGGCCGCGACGCCGAGCATCGGCGTGGCCGACGGCAGCTTCACCGACATGTCGCTCAACCAGGGCGTGGGCTACGTGCTCAACGGCGCCGCGGGTTTCGTCGCCGACATCACGCCGCCGGTGCTGCTGTCGGCCCAGGCGGGCGCGGGCGGTGCGACGTTGGTATTGAGCTACAGCGAAGCGCTGGACGCAGTCAACGCACCTTTGCCCGGCAGCTTTGTCGTGAACGCGGGCGGTGCGCCGGTCGCGGTGAGCTCGCTGACCGTGACCGGCAACACCGTCGTGCTGACGCTCGCGGCCGCGCTCGCCAATGGCGCGACCGTGACGGTGGGCTACAACGACCCCACGGCCGGCAACGATGCGCGCGCGGTGCAGGACCTGGCCGGCAACGACGCGACCAGCAGCGCCGGCGTCGTGGTGCCCGATACCCGGCCACCGGTGCTGCAGGGCGCCAGCGTCACCGATACCACGCTGACGCTGACGTTCGACGAGGCGCTCGGCGCCGCGCCGCCCGTCGGCAGTTTCGTGGTCAATGCCAACGGCACGCCGGTCGCAGTGAGCGCCGCCGTGGTTTCGGGCAGCAGCGTGGTGCTGACGCTGGCGAGCGCCGTGGCGGCGGGCGCGGTGGTCACGGTGGGCTACACCGATCCCACGGCGGGCAACGATGCGAGCGCGATCCAGGACGTGGCGGGCAACGATGCCGCGAGCATTGCGCCCGCAGCGGTCGCCAACACGCGGGCGCTGATCCAGGTGGACGAGGATGACATCACGGGCACCGGGCCGGCCGTGGCCAGCGGCGCCTTTGCCGGCGTGGCCGCCAACGCCGCGCTGACGCTCGCGCCGCCTGCGGGCCTCACTTCGGGCGGACAGGCCATTGTCTGGACCGGTGCCGGCACCGCGACGCTGACCGGGCATGTGGGCTCGGCCACGGGTGCGGTCGCCGTGGTGGTTTCCATCGCCAGCGGCGGGGCCAGCGCGGGCCAGTACACGGTCTCGCTGTTCCAGCCGCTCGACCATACGGTGGCCAATGCCGAGGACCTGCGCAACTTCAACGTCGGCGTGCTGCTCAATGGCGCGGCCAGCAACCTGCAGCTCACGGTGGGCGTGGTCGATGACGTGCCGGTGGCCGCCCCCACGACGACCCAGGTCATCACCGCTGCGGGCAGCCTGCAGGGCAACGCCGCGCTGACTTTCGGCGCCGACGGCGGCTATGTGCAGAGCGTCAATGTCGACGGCCTGCAGTTCAGCTACAACCCCGCGGCGCGCACCGTGGCGCAGACCGGCACTTCGACCTCGGTCTTCGCCTATTCGTACGACAACCAGTCGACGCTCACGGTGACCACGCTGCGCGGCGAGACCTTCAGCATCGACCTCTCCAACGGCCAGTACAGCCTGCTGGCCACGGGCGTGCGCGCCAGCGTTCCGGTCAACGTCGCGCCGGTGGCCGGCTTGGGCGAGAGCGGCGCGGTCCTGGGGCTGGTGAGCCTCAATGCGCTGGGCCTGATCGACGTCAGCACCCAGCAGGCCTTCACGGCCAGCGATGCCAACAACAATATCCGCGAGGTCCTGCTGACGCTGGGCGGCGTCAGCGTCGGCGGGCTGCTGCGCAACCCATTCGTGTTCTCCGCGCCGCTCGCGGCCGAGCTGGGCCTGCGCGCGGAGCTGATCTCGGTGCTGCTCTCGCCCCCGCGGCTGCGCATCACGTCGCTCACCACGGGCCAGCCCATCGACAACCTCAAGCTCAACGAACTGCTGGGCACCGTGCGCCTCGACACCAGCCTGCTCGGGGCGCTGTCGCTGGACCTGCTGTCTTCGTTGAGCATGACCGTGACCGACACGGCGGGCCTCACGGACACCGCGACCACGGCCGACCTGCTCAACGTGCAGCTGCTGCAGTCGCTGATCGGCGCCCAGGCGCCGGGCTTCGAGGGCGGCACGACGGGCGCCGATGTGCTCGACGGCGCCGACGGGCTCGCGGCCGACGCGAGCCGGCGCCTGTATGGCTATGCGGGCAACGACACGCTGCTGGGCAATCTCGGCAACGACATCCTGCGCGGCGGTGCGGGCAACGACACGCTCAGCGGCCTGGCGGGCAACGACATCCTGATCGGCGGCGCGGGCGCCGACACGCTGGCCGGCGGGCAGGGCGTGGATGTGTTCCGCTGGGAGGCCGGCGACCAGGGCGCGCCGGGCGCACCGGTGGTCGACACCATCACCGACTTCAATGTCAACAGCGTCTGGGCCGGCGGCGACGTGCTGCACCTGGGCGGCCTGCTGGTCGGTGAAGGGCGCATCGGCTTCACCTCGGGCAACCTGACGAACTACCTGCATTTCGCCAAGGTCGGCAACGACACGCTGATCAGCATCAGCAGCCAAGGCGGCTATGTCGGCGGCTTCAACGCCGCCAACGCCGGCACGACCGACCAGCAGATCCTGCTCAAGAACGTCGATCTGGTCACGGGCTTGGGCGGTGACGCGGCGATCATCACGCGGCTGCTGGGCCAGGGCAAGCTCGATGTGGACTCGGCCGCGCTCAACGGCGGCGCGCTCGACGGCACGACCGATGTCGGCTTCGGCCTGATCGACCGTGATGGCGATACCGCTGCCGGGTCGGTCACCTTCGACACCAGCGCCGTGACGCCGGCCACCTTCAACCCGAACAACCGCGCGCCCGAGGTGCAGGTCGCATCCTCGTCGCTGCTGGGGCTGATCGGGCTCGACGCGCTCAATGCGATCAACCTGAGCGCCCAGGACTTCAGCGTCATCGACCGCGACCGCAATCTGAGCCAGGTCGAGGTGCGCTTCCAACCGGTTCTGTCGCTGAGCCTCACGCCGCTGCAGCTCACGGCCTCGCAGAACCTCGCGGCCGAGCTGGGGCTGCAACTGCGCGTGCGCAACGACCCGGGCTTGCTCAACCTGCTCGCACCCAGCTCGACGCTGATCATCACCTCGCTGATCGCGGGCGCGGCGATCAGCAACCAGTCGATCAACGAGCTGCTGGCCTCGGTGCACCTCACCGACCAGGCCGGCACGCTGCTCAACGGCGCGCTGCTGAGCGCGAACGTGCTCAACGCGCTGACCATCACCGCCACCGATGCGCAGGGCGCGTCCTCGACGGCGAGCGTCGGGCAGCTGCTGGACGCCAACCTGGCCGACAACGTCAACGACAGCAGCAACGTGATCGAAGGCACGAATGCCGGCGAGACGCTGATCGGCACCACGGGCGCGGACCGGCTCTATGGCTTTGGCGGCGACGACACGCTGCTGGGCGGCGACGGCGACGACCTGCTGCGCGGCGGATCGGGCAACGACACGCTCAATGGCGGCAATGGCGACGACCTGCTGATCGGCGGTGACGGCAACGACACCTTCGTGGGCGGCGCGGGCAACGACACGATCGAGCTGCTGAGCCCGAACTATGCGTCGATCAGCGGCGGCACGGGCTTCGACACGCTGCTGCTCGACGGCGGCATCAGCCTGAATCTCACCACGCCCACGCCCACGCGCATCAGCTCGATCGAGCGCATCGACCTGGGCACGGGCGATACCGGCTCGGTGTTGACGCTCACGGCGCAGGCGGTGCTCGAGCTCACCGACAGCCCGTCGCATACGCTGCAAATCGTCGGCGACGCGCGCGACAGCGTGGTAATGTCGGGTGCCACCCGCGGCGCGACCACGGTGGTCGGCGATGTCAGTTTCGTCTCCTATGCATGGAGCGGAGCCACGGTGCTGGTCGAGCAGGAGATCACCAACGTCGTGGTCTGAGTCAAGGTCCAAAAGGCAGTCCGGAGGGGAAGTATCTGCATGGGTTTGTTCATCGATCTGCCTCGCATTCCTGCAGCGGCCCGGGCCTGTGCCCGGGCGCCGTCTGCCGTCGACTTCAAGAAGAGATCCACGGTGCCTGCGGCGGCCCGCGGCCGGCACTGCCGGCGCCCGCTCCAGGCGCGGCAATGAGCGCGCGCCTGCGCCGCCCCCGGCGTCTGGGCCTGTGCCTGTTGCTCGGCTGCTGCTGCGCGGGTCAGGCCGGGGCAGTGGAGGGCGGTATGCTGCGCCTGAGCCGCGGGCTCGCTGCGGCGTCCGTGGCCAACGCCGCCGGGCCCCTGACCCGGGCCGTCGTGCCCGTCAGCGTGGAAACGGGCGCCGCGTCGCTGCCCGAGAGCTCCCGCACCCTTGCGCTGCGCGACGCCGTGCAGCAGGCGCTGGGCCAGAACCCGGCGGTGCGCTCGGCCATGGCGCGGCTGGGTAAATCCGATACCGAAATCGAGATCGCACGCGCCGGCTACCACCCCAATGTGCAGGCCGGCGTCGGCACGGCAGGCTCGAACAGCTTGCGCCTGGGCTACGACGTGCTCGTGACGCAGATGCTCTATGACTGGGGCGCGGTCGAAAGCCAGATCGACAGCGCGCGCGCGACGCAGCGCCATGCGGCGCAGGAGCTGCTGGTGGCGCGCGAGGATGCGGCGCTGCAGGTCAGCGAAAGCTATTTCGACGTGCTGTTCGCGCGCCGCCGCGTGGCTGTGGCCGAGGCCTACATCGAGCGGCTGCAGGAACTGCTGGGCCTGGCCCAGCGCCGCGTGTCGACCGGCTATGTGGACCGCAGCGAATCGGGCCGCGTGACGCTGGCGCTGGCACGCGCGCAGGAGCAGCGCCAGCTCGAGCAGGGCAAGCTGCAGGAAGCGCTGCAGCAGTACGCGCTGCTGGTCGGCGCCCAGGCCCGGGGCCTCGAGGAGCCGCCGCTGGTGCCGCTCGACCGGATGCTGGGGCAGGGCCGGCACCTTCCCGCGCTGATCACGCGCTCGCCCCTGTACCTGCAGGCGGTGGAGAAAAGCCGCATCGAGGAAGCCAACATCCAGGCCGCCGATGCCGCGCTCAAGCCCCAGGTCAACCTCGAGGGCTCGGTGCAGCGCCGCGAGATCGGCGGGCAGCTCACGCGCGACTCGACCATCATGCTGCGCCTGCGCATGGCGTCCTTCCAGGGCCTGTCGAACTTCCGCCGTGTCGACGCCGCGCGCCAGGCCCTCGAAGCCGCGCAGTTCGACCGCGACCAGGTCGAGCGCGACATCCGCGGCAAGGTGCAGACGCTGCTCGAGGGCGAAGCGCCGCTGGCCGCGCGCGAGGCGGCGCTGGGCGAGCAGATCACGGGTGCCGAAGACATCGGCGGCATCTACCGCGAGCAGTTCTTTGTCGGCATGCGCAGCATGGTCGACCTGCTGTCCGTCGAATCCGACCGTTTCGAGGCCGAGCGCCAGCGGCTGCAGCTGCAAAGCGACCGCCAGCGCATGCCCCTGCGCGCCATGGCCCAGCTCGGGCTGCTGGTGCCGCTGCTCGAAGAACGCATTGCCGAGAAGATCCTGCCATGAGCGCCACCTCCACTTCCGCCGATCGCCCCGCCGCTGCGGGCACGGCCTCCCGCGACCCGGTGCGCGAGGCGCTGGTGCTGCTGTGCGCGCATTTCGGCCACGGCGTGAGCGTCGCGGAGCTGGGCCAGGGCTTTGCGCTCGAGCGCGGCCGGCTGCCGCTGGCGCTTGCGCCGCGCGCGCTGCGCCGTGCCGGGCTGAACGCACGCGTGCAGCGCATGCCGCTGGCCGACATCACGCCGCAGCTGCTGCCGGCACTGCTGCAACTCAAGGACGGCCGGCTGCTGCTGTGGGTGCAGGCCGAGGGCGACCAGGCGGTGCTGCTCGACCCCGAAAGCGGCGGCGGCCAGCAGACCTGGGACATCGCCGCGCTGCAGCCGCTCTACGCGGGCCAGGCGCTGTTCGCGCGCCCGCAGTACCGGCCCGACGCGCGCGCCCAGGGCTTCGCGCAGGATGCGCCGGAGCACTGGCTCAAGGGCCCGCTGCGCGCCTGCTGGCGCGACTACACGCGCGTCGCGCTCGCGGCGCTGATGGCCAATCTGCTGGCCATCGCGTCCTCGCTGTTCGCGCTGCAGGTCTATGACCGCGTCGTGCCCAACAGCGCCTTCGAGACGCTGTGGCTGCTCGCCAGCGGCGCGGTGCTCGCGATCGTATTCGAGTTCGTGCTGCGTAGTCTGCGCGCGCACATGCTTGAAGTGGTGGGCAAGCGGCTCGACCTGCAGCTGTCGACGCGGCTTTTCAGCCAGGTGCTGCAGATGCGCCTGCAGTCCAAACCGGCGTCGATGGGCGCGTTCAGCAACCAGGTGCGCGAGTTCGAATCGGTGCGCGAGTTCTTCACCTCGACGACGGCCGCCACGCTCAGCGATCTGCCTTTCGTGTTCCTGTTCATCGGCATCGTGTGGCTCATCGGCGGGCCCGTGGCCTGGGTGCCGCTGGTCGCGGTGCTGCTGATCCTGGGCGTGGGGCTGCTGACCCAGGGCGTGCTCGCGCGCCTGTCGCGCCAGAACCTGCGCGAGGGAGCGATCAAGAACGGCGTGCTGCTCGAGGCCATCGAGCACCTCGAGACCGTCAAGACCACGCAGGGCGAGGGCCGCCTGCTGCAGCAGTGGGAGCGGCTCACGGCCGAGATGTCGAGCGCGAGCGTGCAGCAGCGCAGCCTGTCTTCGGTGATCGGCTTTGGCGCGGGGCTGGTGCAGCAGCTGTGCTATGTCGGCGTGGTGGTCGTGGGGGTCTACCAGATCAGCCAGGGGCAGATGACGACCGGCGCGCTGGTCGCCTGCTCGATGCTGGCTTCGCGCGCGATCTCGCCGATGTCGCTGGTCGCGGGCATGCTCTCGCGCTGGCAGCATGTCAAGGTCGCGATGGAAGGGCTCGATGCGCTGATGAAGGCGCCCGTCGAGCGGCCCGCCGACCGGCGTTTTGCGCGGCCGGCGGCCTTGAATGGCCACTACCGGCTCGAGAATCTGCGCGCCGGCTACACCAATGACGGCCCCGTGGCGCTCGACATCGCCCAGCTCGAGATCCGCGCCGGCGAGCGCGTGGCGCTGCTGGGCGGCAACGGCGCGGGCAAGTCGACGCTGCTGCGGCTGCTCTCGGGCCTCACGAATCCCAGCGAAGGCCAGGTCACGCTCGACCATCTGGCGCTCAGCCAGATCGATCCGGCCACGCTGCGCCAGTCGATCGGCTATCTGCCCCAGGACACGGCGCTGTTTTTCGGCACGCTGCGCGACAACCTGTCGCCGCTGAACGCGCATCTGAGCGACGACGAAATGCTCGAGGCGCTCGAAGGCGTGGGCCTGGGCGAGTTCGTGCGCGCGCACCCGCTGGGCCTGGACATGCAGATCAACGGCAGCACCAGCGTCTCGGGCGGCCAGCGCCAGGCGATCGGTCTGGCGCGGCTGCTGCTGCTCGATCCGCGCATCGTGCTGCTCGACGAGCCCACGGCGGCATTCGACCAGGAAAGCGAGCTGCGCGTGATCCGCTACCTGCACACCTGGCTCGAGGGCCGCACCCTGATCCTGTCGACGCACAAGCGCCAGCTGCTCGATCTGACGCAGCGCGCCGTCGTGCTGCGCCAGGGCCGCGTCGTCATGGATGGCGCGCAGAACCAGCTGGTGCAGGGCAACCGCGTGCAGATCCAGGAGGTGCAGCCATGAGCCGGCGCAAGAAAGACGAAGGGGCGCTGCTGCGCTCGCTGCAGGACCCGTCGCTGTCGATGGAGCACCCCAGGGCGCGCGGCATATTCTGGGTCAGCGTGCTGTGCATCGCGGCGTTCATCGCCTGGGCGGCGCTCGCCGAGCTCGATGAAGTCACGCGCGGTGACGGCCGCGTCATCCCGTTCAGCCGCGTGCAGAAGATCCAGAGCCTCGAGGGCGGCATCCTCAAGCAACTGCATGTCAAGGAAGGCCAGGAGGTCGAGGCCGGGCAGATGCTGGCCGAGATCGACAACACGCGCTTTCGCTCGGCCTATCTCGAAGGCCAGAGCCATATCGAGGCGCTCAGCGCCACGGTGGCGCGGCTCGAGGCCGAGACCCTCAACCGCGACCGCATTGCCGTGCCCGAAGGCCTGCCCGCGAACAGCCTGGCGATGGCCTCGGAACAGGCGCTGTTCAAGGCCAAGCGCGAGAAGTTCCGCGCCTCGCAGGCCTCGCTGCAAAACGAACTGCGCCTGGCACGCCAGCAGCTGGGCGTGATCGAGCCCCTGGTGGCCACGCGCTCGGTGGGCGAAATGGAGGCATTGCGCCTGCGCCGCGAAGCCGCCGCGCTCGAGGGCCGGCTGCTGGAGCTGGGCAACGAGTATTTCCAGCAGGCCTACAGCGAGCTGTCGGCCAAGAAAGCCGAGCTCAGCGCGCTGCAGCAGACCTCGCTGCAAAAAGCCGACCAGCTGCGCCGCACCGACCTGATCTCGCCCGTGAAGGGCAGCGTCAACGCGATCCTGATCACCACGCGCGGCGGCGTGATCCAGCCCGGCGAGGCGATCATGGAAGTGATTCCCAGCGACGAGCAGCTGCTGGTCGAAGCCAAGGTCAAGCCCAAGGACGTCGCGTTTCTCGTGCCCGGCATGCCCGCGCGCGTGAAGATCACCGCCTACGACTACACGGTGTTTGGCGACCTCTCGGGGCGCCTGGAGCAGATCAGCCCCGACACCATCCAGGAAGACACGCCGCGCGGCAAGGAGGCGTTCTACAAGATCCTGGTGCGCACCGATGCAAGCCACCTGCAAAAGGGCGAGGAAAAGCTGCCAATCAAGCCCGGCATGGTGGCGGAAGTCGATGTGCTCAGCGGCAAGCGCTCGGTGCTCAACTACCTGCTGCGGCCGCTGATCAAGGCAAGGTTGAACTAGGTACCGGGCAGGAAGCGGATCCCGCTGCGCCGTACCAGCTCGTCATAGCTGATTGGCGCGCTCACCCGGGTGCCGGCCGCATTGGCCTGCCAGTGCGCCCAGCTCTTGCCGGTGCTCGCGTCATAGACCAGCTTGAACAGATGGCTCGGCACCTGCACCTTGCCCGGCCCGATGGTGCGCGCCGGGCCCGAAAACACGGGGCCGGTGAACACGTAGACATCGCCCTGCGCGCGCTGCGCATAGCTGCGCGTGTCCTGCTCGATCTGGCTCCAGGGTCCGGCGTTCTGTGTCTGGTTCTGCGGCACCATGTTGGCCAGGCTGAAGCTCTGCGCCATCGCCTCGGCGGTCGCCATGTTGCCCGCGGGCGCCATGTGGCCGCGCGAATAGCCCGATCCCTGGTAGTCGGCCAGCTCGGCGCGCTCGGCGCGCGGCAGGCGCGCATCGGCAAAGAACTTGTCGGTGCGCTGGCGCCCCTTGGCCTGCAGGATGCTCGCGCGGTTGAGCCGCTCGGCAACGAACACCGGCGTCTTGTGGCTGCCGCTGTGCAGCACGGCAAAGCTGCTGTAGCAAAGCTCGCGCAGATCGGCCGCGCCCGGCACCACCGGCGGCTTGCCCGCGGGGAAATGCTGGCGGCATTGCGAGAACTGCGTGGCCGTGCTGCTGGCCGCCCCGCCAATGGACGAACTGCCACTGCCCGCCGTGCTCGTCGGCAGCCCCAGAAGGTCGTGCAGCACATAGTGCGTGAGCCCATCGGCCAGCGGTGTCAGCGACGCCAGGCCCGAGGCCAGCAGCGGCGCGGCCACCGTGCCGCCCACCTTGGCGAGCATCGCGTCATACCAGCCCGTGCCCACCGTGCAGCCCGAAACCTGGTGTCCCACGGCTGCCGACGAAGTCAGGCCGAACCAGAACCGGCGCATCCGCAGGAGGCCATTGATCTTGGAAAACAGCACGCTCCGAAGAGAGCGTCTGCGGCTGGCCTTGCGGGTGCGCTTCGTCATGTCTGCGCGGATGTTAACCTCCAAACGCCGAGCTCGCGCCCTTGGTTCGAATGTTTGCACTCGCACCGCTGCGGCGCGGCGCGGGTGCTTCGCGCAAGTGCTTGTCAGGACTGGGGAAATCCACAGGGTGGCATTCGAAAGCGCGGCTTAATGCTGTAGTTTTCCTCAGGTATTAATGCACCTGTTTGGCGCAGCCGCATGGACATGAATGCAGTAACGGACATCAGGATGTCGCAGCAGATCACCCACAAGAACGGTGCGGTTGGTACAGCAACTGCTACAAGCTAGGAGCACAACATGCGAGTGAGCAGTGTCAGCCAGGCCCGAAGCCAGTTCAAAGCCGTCATTGACCGCGTGGTAGCGGACAGCGATGTCACCTTGATCCGCCGCCGCGATGGCGAGAATGCGGTCTTGCTCCCCGAGTCGACTTACAACAGCATGCTCGAGACACTGCATCTAATGCAGAGTCCGGCCAATGCGCGCCGCCTGATGGTTTCCGTGGAGGAGGACCGCAAAGGCGCGGCAAAAAAGGCGTGAAATGCCTGGGTCGTGAACATTTAACTTTCTTAAACAAGATCTTTTTGCTTGGCTTCAAGCATTACGTTAATTTCTATTTCCAAAGATTTAGAAAATAAATATCGAATTTATCCGCTGTATCATCCAGTATATAGAGTGAGGTAAATATTGAATTAACTTTTTTCTGCACTACTTTTATTTTGCAGCAACTGGAGAAGTTCCTCGGGTGATTTTGATGAGAAATAATCAACTACGGATTTTTCTGCGTGAAGGAATAAATTTTCGACGGATTTAAGTAGTGATTTTGCAAGGTCTAGAAATCTATCCAAATCTTCTTTGCAGGGGTTTGCGGTAACTAAATTTGTGAATATGGCATGTTTTATTTCTGGAGCGGATAAGTCTCCGTACAAAGGTACAAAAATCATTGCGTTTTGCTCTCTGTTTTTTCCGGAGTGGGCTATGTATTGGTGTCGTAACTCCATGACTTTATTATGTGTCTTTAGATGGTCGTGTCCGAGCTGCTTCACGTGGTGAGATTCTAGTTTCATGCCACGTCCATCGGCTGAAACAAAGCATCTGCCGTATGAAATAAGGGCGCCATGCCAGCGAAGTTCAGCTAATTCGTCATCATTTTGAGCAATTATCGATGATATGAAATTCACGACTTTTTCCATATCTTTCTTAATCATCCCTAGTCCGCGCATTCTTTTGGCACACCGTTCTTTTGCATGGATGTAAGGTACCGTATCCCCAGTTTCTTTGTCTTTAATATTGATTTTCATATAAGCTGCTCCCTTTGGAGGTTGGAACATTGCGTGCTTGTTGAGATCTAATTTCATTAATTTGAATATGTAGTTAAAAGAAGGTTTTGGATATTTTGCCTATGTTTTTTCATAAGGTAAAGGTGTTTGAATTGATTTTTCTTAAATTTCTAAGCGGTGCTACACTGGCTTGTGTAAAGGGTGCATCTATCTCTTTGACTGTTGCTGCGGCGCATTAAAAGAAAGTGTGCTCGTGCTGTAAATTGAGTTGCTATGTCCGTTCTGAGTGTTTCGGGATTCAGCGACCAAATTAGGCGAGTCGATCGAGATATTAATCTTGCTTCACAAGCAGATAGCGTGGGTTCGATTCCCGTTGATCGCTCCATATTCCACTGCGGGCCCGATAGCCCGTCGGTCGTCAACGACGCCTCGTCTCTACTGAGGTTGCCGTTTGAGATACAGCGCAACCAATGCGTTCCTGGAGCCCGACGATCCAATCCCTTTTTTTCTCGGTCGAATCGAGCTGCGTAGGTGACCCCAATGCACTTCGTGATTCGAGGTCGGAATCAAGCAGGATTGCCTCGCTCGAACGTCTTGCTCTCCGAGCAAGGACCAAGAAATGGGGGCGATGACCAAGATCTTTTCCCCTAAATTGAGGTGATGAGCATGCCGTCCCTGAAACTTGCGGAATAGGGCCAAGCAGCTAATTGAACTATCTGTCTTATAGAAAAAAGAAAATCTGCTAGCTGCGCTTCGTCGCCTTGCTGCGATGCAGCCTATGGTGGATTCCAAGTTTCAAGACTGCAGCTGCGTAGATCTGCCTCACGGGCAGCGTTCAAGCGGAAATATGGGCGTATACAGCGGCTGGGTTGACTAAGCCGAGTCTTGCTCAGGGTGCGTTCAGATGGGGCTTCTAGAGGAGCTGTCAGCACTTACCAGACCCGCATCGGTCTCGGGCATGCCACCGAAGGGAACTTCGGTGGAGACGATGCGTCGTCGATCACCGACGGGATTCTGAGCCCGCAGTGGATTCTGGAGCGGGCGACGGGAATCGAACCCGTGCTATTTGCTTGGGAAGCAAAAGTTCTGCCATTGAACTACGCCCGCATCTCGTAAGTCGTTGAAGTTGAACGACTTTTGGCTGTAAGTGCTTGATCTGCCAAGTGTTTTTTTTGCGCTGCTGGATGATTTCTTGCATCATCCTGCCTCTGCGAAACTACACCTGCATATACTCTCGGTGTAGCTTTGGTGTAGGTTCTGATAGGAGCCTATACCTGCTGGCTGCGCCGAATGCACTCAACAGTCTGGAAGCAAGTATATGGGATTTGATGCGCGGGCTGCAAAGCTCTTACCTGCGGGCAAGGCGCTCGCAATCACCGGCTGCCCTGGCTTGCGCTTGCAGGCAACGCAGAACTTCAAGACCTGGACTTACCGCTACAAGACTGCTGATGGCAAGCTCAAGCAGGTAGCAATTGGGCCATGGCCCACGCTCTCGCTGCAAGACGCGATGTCCAAATGGCTTGAGCTGCGGGGGCAGAAGGTTGCCGGCGTCGACCCGGCTCGGATTCGCAAAGAGCAGCGCGCGTCGGCAAAAGCTACACCGCATGCGGCCAAAAACTACACCGTCGACGCAGTGGTGCGGAACTACATCGACGGGCACCTCCTCGTGAGTCGGAAGGCACAGGGCGCATCGGCCGCCAAAAATGCGCTAGAGCGCTTGCTGGAAGAAGATCCGGACTTTGCAGCGATGGACGCAGCGCAGGTCACCCGTGGCCAGTGCTTCTCGGTGCTCGACAAGCGAAAGGGGCGTCCGACTGCGGCGGCCAAGCTGCGCTCCTTGCTGGGATCAGCGTGGGACTACGGGTTGGACTCAGGCAAGCTCGATGGCAATACCCCCAATTGGTGGCGGCAAGTCATGCGCGGGCGTTTGAAGAGCAAGGGCAAGGTGATAGGAGGTCAGCACATTGGCCGCCGTCGCCGGGTCCTCAATGAGAGTGAAGTGGGGGAGCTGCTGCGCTGGCTGCCGAATCTGCACGCAAATGGGCGGGACGGCCTGGTGATGTATCTCTGGACCGGAACGCGGGGCAGCGAGATATTTGGGATGCGTCCTGAGTACATTTCTCAGGAGCGTGGGGAATGGTGGTGGACCATCCCGAAAGAGGAAACCAAGAACGCCCGACACGAACTTGCTGAGGATCTGCGCGTCCCGCTGTTTGGCCGCGCGCTGGAAATCGTCCAGCGGCGACTGGAAACGGTTGGGAAGTCGGGTTGGCTGTTTGAAAATGGCAAGGGCGAGCAGTACGCCCAGCACGATTTTTCGGGCTATATCTACGATCTGCAGAGCTACAGCCCCAAAGGAAAGCGCAGGAACAACCCTGAGACCAATCTGCCGGTGGGCGACTGGACGCCGCACAATTTGCGCCGTACCAGCCGCACCATGCTCGCGTCCATTGGCTGCCCGAGCGAGATCGCCGAGGCGATCATTGGGCATATGCCGGATGAGATTGAGGCCACATACAACCTCCATTCCTATGACGCCGAGCGCCGTCATTGGCTGCAGCGCCTGGATGCTCACATTGAGGCGCTGGCAGCGGCGGGCGCGCCAGCGCGACCATGACCAGAGTTCGCCGCAGGGAGCAGGTCGGATACCGGGCGAGTGCGGCCCCAGTTCTCGAGCTCTTCCACGAGCCAGGCGGTGCGCCCGCTCGACAACTTTCGCGGCTTGGGCGCATCGCCTTTCGCGGCGAGCTTCTCCAGCATGGCTGAGGAGAGCGACAGGAATGCAGCGGCTTCTTCTCGGGCGAGAAACAAGGGCTTGATCTTCATATTGATGCTTGGGCTGTTCATGGGATGGTCCCTGCTTTTGGCGGTGCCGCTTCATTAAAAAAGCCCGCTTGCTGGGCGGGCTGGTGTCGGTGGTCGGCTGGTCTTCGCGCTGGCGCTGATCGCGTCCAGGTGAAGTGCGGCGGATCGCCCGCGGCTTGGTAGGTGTCCCAGAGCACTTGCCCTTGCGGGCAGCGTGTCTGCGAGCTGCGATTGATGCCCGCGGCAATGCACTGCGGGCAGTTGATGTGGTGTGCCTGGTAGGCCTTGTCGGCGCCGTGCCAGGGAGTGGCGGTCGGTTCAGGCATAAAAAATGCCCGCTTGCTGGGCGGGCTGGTCAGAGTCGAGGATGGGGCGCGCTTGTTGAGGCGCTCACGCTTGCGGCGGCTCATGGGGGCGGCTCCCCATCCCGGCCGCGCCAGCAGGCTTGGGCGAAGTCCTGCGCGTCTGGTAGCAATGCAATATGGGGTTCACCATATTTATTCGCGCGGCACTGGCTGATCGCCGTCCAAGTCGCTGGGCGCGGCGAGCCAGCGTCCGAGCTTCTGCAGCTGCGGGGCCGTCAACGACACGGGTGGCCGCCGATCTTGTGACCGCGGATCTGCGTAGAGGTAGCGCACCTCATACCCTTCCCATTCGTTCGGCGTGGACAAGACCAGGCTCACGTGCTCTGCGGGGCATTCCCTCCACGCGGCCTCGCCGGTGAATCGGCACTGGCCTGCCACCGGTTCTAAGCCCCCAGGCATTGCGGTCAACTCGCCCACCAGGATTTCCAGCTCGGCCAGCTTCTTGCGGCCAAACTCTGCGCCGACGCTGGTTTCCCACCAGCCATCGTCGTCGTGTGTTTGCTGCTCATCAATGCCGCGCGTGATCTGGCGAAGGCGCTCCAGAGCGGAGCTCTGTTGGTCTTGTGATGTGGTCATAGTGCGATGATGTTAATGCTGAAGGGGGAGAGGCGCCAGACGGCGTACCAGAGCGCGGCAGCGATGACCGCGAGCACCCAGCCGAACGGCTCCGCCTTGCCGCCGAAGACCGCGCTTCCGTAGATGGCCGCCAACGCGCCCACCGTGACCCACAGTGCGATCAGCACCAGGCAGATGAATCCGAATATCGCCATCACTGAGCTCCTTGTTGCGCCTGCATCCACGCATCGCGCATCTTGTTGACCACGCCCTCGGCGTAGCGGCCGCGCTCCTTGCGGGTGCAGTGGCCCTGGCTGCGCGCCCAGGCCTCGAAGCGGGTTGTTTGTTCGGGGGTCATGGGGTGCCTTTCTGCGCTGCTGCGCCAATGGCTTCACGCGGCCGGTAGTTGCTGCACGGCTGACCTGCATATCGCCCGCAGTTCTTGCCGCAGTCGCTCGGGTCTTTCGGCGTCGCCATCCCGCAGGTGCTGGCGCGCGCTGCAGCGACCTGCTCGGGCGTTGGCTTGAAATACATCGGGCCGCTCATGCTGCACCGCCTTGCGCAGCGCGGGCTGCGTCGATGGCGGCGTCCAAGTCGCCGCCGTTGAGCACCACGTTATCGGGCGTCTTGCCTGCAAACACGCCACCTGCCTGGATAGCACCCAGATCGCGGTCGCGCAGGTAGTCATAGCGCTCCGCCTTGGCGCGCAGTTCATCCACCAGCCGACCAAGGTGCCCGCAAGAAGACTCCAGGCCGGCAATCTCTGCTTTGCACAGATCTCGCTCGCGGCGTGCTTTGTCGCGGTCCTCGCATAGCCGGCGAAGCTCGGCGCTATCGCGGTCGTGCTGCGCGCGCGCATCCTCGTGCGCCTGGATGGGCGCGGCGGCGAGCTGCTCCAGCACGGCAAGCGCAGCGCTTGCGTCGGCCGCAATCTCGCGCCGTGGGTAGCCGTCATCGAAGAAATAGGGATTGTTCGGCTTGCAGTCCGCAACGTGCTTCAGGTAGCGCCGCGCTTTGTCAACGGGGTCTGCGGCCGATTGGTCGGTGAACTTGACGGACTCGACCACGCGCGCCGGCTCCTGCCCCTGGCCCGCAAGCTGGGTTGCATGCAAGGTTGCAAGCTGGGTTGCATGCTCCTGCGCCGGGGCGGTGGCGCGCGCAAGCACCTCGGCTTGCAGCTTTTCGGCCATCGCCATCGCGTCGTCGGCGAGCTGCTTGAATTGCGGCAGCATCGAAACTGGGAAAGGCACATGGGCGCCCTGCGGCACTGCCACGGACTGCGCCGGTGCGGCGATCGGGCCGAGCGCCACTGTGAACGGCCGCAGGCTCGACAGCATCGCGCCGCCATCCTTGCGCGCGCTGGCCATGGTGGCTTCGGTCACAACGCGGTCACCTTCGGGCGTCATCCATGCCACGGCCTGCGCCGGGGCGGCGGCAAGCGCGGCGCGCAGTTGGGCGCGAAGCTCGGGGATGCGTTCATCGCGCATGCGCTGGAAGCGCTCGTACTCAGCGTCCGGCATGGCCTTGCCCATGTACTGCTGATGCAAGCGGGTCTTGTGGCTTTCGGTCTTGACCAGCTCCTCAATCAGCGCCCAGGCATCCGGCACTGCCACGCCTGCGGGCGCTGGAGGACGCGCATAGAGCGGCTGGGTGAATTTGCCGGCTGGCGTCTTGCGGGTCGGCAGGTAGCGGCCGGCTTCGGCGCTCTCAGCGCCTTCGGGGTCACTATGCTTCGCCAGTTGCTCAGGACTGACGTACAGCACTGGCACTGCTGGGGGCGCTGGTGGGGCGGCTTGCAGGGCGGCGGCGCGCAGCTCGTCAATGGCTTCGATGATGGGCTCGGCGCCTGGGTTGATGTCCGAGTCAATGCCGAGGTGGTCGCTGATCTCACCGAGCGCTTCGCAGGCGGCGCCGAACATGCGCGCGTACTGTTCTTTGCTCACTTCGGCCAGGCCTTCCGGCTCCGCGCTCTGCTGCAGGCACTCCCGCGCGGGCTGGGCGGCACGCAACAACTGCACAGCGAGGCGCCGCACTGCCTCGGCACTGCACGCGGCGCCCTCGGCCGCAGAGCAGTTGCCGCGGTTGCGTTCGTCGTTATGCAGGCCTTCCAGCATCGACGCTGCCTGCTCGAGCAGGCCAGCATCCTGTTCGCTCAGGCCATCCATTCCCCGCAAATCTGCGGCGTTAATCACCGCATACTCTGCGCCGGGCTGCGGTTTATCGCCAGTTATCTGATCCGGATAATTCGGCTGGGGCGTGGTGTTGGGGGTCTTGGTCATGCTGCTTTCACTCCGTAAAAGTGAGGGCGAAAAAAAGCCCGCTGAAGGCGGGCAAAATGAGTTGAGACGTTTATGGGTAACATCTGACAGAGAAGTGAGTGCTATTTCACTAACCTCGGTACATGCGAAAAATTCCCACCAAGGCTGATAAAGAGCCAATCGAACTTTCCGCACGCACGTTAAAAATCCTCATGTCATGGGAGAAGAAGCATGGCTTGGGCGTGATTCGCCAGCATCTTGATGAGGGCCTCTTCTCTCGTGATCCTTTGGAATACAAGCTTTGCTACAGGTGGCTTGAACAACGCAGGGCCGCGCGGCGTAACAACGTCATTGCCGAGATAGTTATCAGCGCCTCTGCCGTAGTCGGCATCGTTTTTTATCTGATCTGGGCCGACTGAGATGGAAGTGCTGTTGTGTTGCCGACTAGCACAGGCGCAAAAAAACCGCCGAAGCGGTCTGGGTAGTTTTGCTATTCAATCATCAACGCGAGAGTCTTGGAATCGCGGAGGTCGGTTTGACCTCCGCTTGCTAGACAAGGTGCGCTGAATCATCAGTATTGCTAGGACAATGGCTGAAAGATACATTGTCCAAACGGCGTACTCAGTGATCCAATGCCGTGTGAATACGCACCACAGAGCTGTACCTGCCGACAGAACAAATGCCAATTGCAGGAAGAAAACTATCTTGTCGGAAAAGCCTAGAACTGCCATCAACACGAGAGCGCTGGCTAGGGCAAAAAGTACTGCCGATGCGATGAAGATTGGGAAATCAGCCAAATTTTTACTCGGTTGGTGAGATTTATTATTGTTGAGTTGTCCATCCAGTGCAACCCTCTATGAGTTTTTGGTGGGTCACTTCAAAGCTCTGTAGAACCGCGTGTGTTGGTTGCAAGACCGGCCTGCAGCGCCGTGAGTCCTGCGGCCGTGGGTTGGTGGTTGATTCCGGCTAGCGGTCCCTTGCGGTGCAAGGCCTGGACGGTGCTGAGCGGCCCGGTAGCCTGGATGCGCGGCAGACCGTGATCGAGTGGACGGCCTGCGATGACGTTGGCCAGCACTGCGCGTTGGGGGCGGGAGAGGTGGGGCTTCACGCTGCTGTCACTCCAAAGAAAAACCCGCGCGGTGGCGGGCTGGGTCGGTTGGTTGGCTGATCGCGCATCTGCGTGCCAGCTCGCAAAGCCATTGCGCAAGCTCTGGCGGGGTGTGCTCTCGCTCGGCCTTGGTGATGTGCGGTCGGGAGTCGAAGCGCTTTCTGCTCTGGACCACGTGCGTTGCCTCGCCCAGGCGGAGCGGCATAGTGGGCGTATTGCCCGGCGCGCATCCGACGATGTAGAGCAGGGTGGCCTTCTCGGCCCGGTGCCCCCACCAGTTCTGATGGATGGGGAGCGTCCAGCCGCCGTAGCGGTCTACTTGTCCTGGCGGCGGCAGCCCGGCTTTTTTCCAGAGAAGCGAGCCGACAGGATGCTCGAGCACGCCGCCAAACCGGCGCACCTGTCGAACGCTCCAGATAGCCAGTTGCCTCTCGCCCTTGCGGGGCTTGGCGAATTGACGGAGGCGTCCCCAAGCGCGGCATGGCGGGTGCGCCACCACCGGCGCGCCGCCTGGCCACAGCCGCGCATTGCGCTCGATGTCCCAAACGTCGGTGCCGGGCAGCGTCTTGTAGATGCTGTCTGCACGGGCAAACAGCACGGCCACCGTCGGCTCGGGCAGGATGAAAGCGTCACGCTTCATGTGTGGTCATCCTTAAAACGTGAACAGCCCGCGCTGGGCGGGCCGATGGGGTGGCGAAATTAAGCCGCAGTGGCTTTCTGGCGGTGCGTTGCAAGATGGATTCTTTCCAACGAATGGAGCAGGTCCATGACCAACCAAGCAGTGAAGCCTATCAAGCAAGCCGTCCTGAAAGACTTCCGCAAGAGTTGGAGAAACATCGAGCGCCATCGGAGTGAAATGGGCAATTTTTCCAACTCGATTGGATACCGGCAGGCCGTGCGCGAGGCTCTCGAAGAGTGGGCTAAGCTGCGAAGCGCTCGCGAGTAGGCGCGGAGGGCCGGGTTCGACTATGGGCAGCCGCAGGGAGGGCTTTCGCCTTCGGGGAGTACGCCGGGCACATCCTTGCCGCAGCGGATGCACTGCCGCGTTTGGTCGGCCTGGGCTTGCCACCACAGGTCGCGGGCTTCCTCGCTGGCGCGCAGGACGGCGGGGAGGTCGCGTTCTGCGCGAGTCAGGGGTTGGGGGGCGGTGAAGCTACGCATCAGTAGTGGCTCCGCACGCCCACAGTGCGCGCATTCGGGTCGTAGGGCTGGGTGCTGGATCCATTGCAAAAGCGCGCGTCTGGTGGCGGACAAAATGCCAAAATCGTCCTCTTCACGCCCTCAGGGAAGATCGTTTTCACGGGCACCTTGCTCGCTGGCAGCAGCTTTATCGAGCCACTCGGAACAGCCTTAAGTGCCGGCGTTGTCTTCGGCTGTTGCTTTGGTTTGCGCGGCAGCGAGTCGATCTCCCGCGGCATGGTGGGCAGGCGACCAATCTTGATGTTGAGTCGGGCCAAAACCTTGCGCATGTGATCTTCGGCGACGTCGAAGTGCTGGGACAGCGCGGGTACCCGGTGGCCACTGGTGATCAGCGTTTGAATTTCAGGCTTGCGCTCGCGCCATTGACCCGCCGAGGTTGCGCGTTGGACGCGCAGGCATTGCAGGCCGTTGTGCCGCAGGTGGTGTCGCACGGTGAGCGGTGAGACCTCGAAATGAGCGGCCAGCTGGGCCTCACTCATCGTGTGCGCCAGGCGCTTGAGCTCGTCGGCATGTAGGGCCAAGCCAACCGTTGGTATGTCCAGCATCGCCGAGACACCGGCGCGGTGCAGCGCCGAATACATGTTTTCGGTGTTGGTGCCGAAGTGCGCGGCCAGCTGCTTGGGCGTATGCGTTGCCGCCAGTGTCTTCAATTCATCAGCTCGAGCCAGCCAGTCAATTTTTTGATTCTTGGCCCGAATGCCAAACTTGCTCAGGATGTTGCTGATGCGCTTGACGGTGGTGCCGTGCTTGACGGCAAGCTGCTGGTTATCCATCGTCTCCACGTCGTGCGCGAGTTCGGCGCGGCGGTCGTGCCAATAGCGGTGTGGCAGGTGTTTATTGGTGCTCATGGTGTGATCGAGGAAGTGGTCATCGGGCGGGCTGGCCTGTGATCGCTGAATACAGGACGATCGCGGGAAAGCCTCGTTGCCGGCGGGTTGGATTGCTCGCTGATCGCCTCACGCATGAGAGGCTTGCTCAGTGGTGAGCGGCTTTGGCGCTAGATCGGCGGTGACCACCCGCGCGTGGATCTCGCAAATCGGCGGTTTGCTGAAAATCAGGTGGATGCGTGCGCGCTCTAGAGTGACTTGAAGCACTGCGCCGGGAGCCAAATCGGCTTGGTGCTGCTGCCAGAAGTGATGAGCTGCAGGCCCTGCCCAGGCCACGCGCCAAGGCTCCACCACTCCTGGCCCAAGGCGGTCGAAAAGCAGGAGCTGGAGCTGAAACTTTCCGTTTGCTGCGAAGCCGGCCTCAGGCTTGGTTCGGCTGAGAAACATCGTGCCGGTGTGGCGCAGAGCGTTGCTGGCTGATCCTTGTGTGCTGGTGCTCATGGTGTTTCCTTCAAGCACTGCACAGTCGATTCGTCGAGCCAGACCGCAGTCATGCCCGGGCAGTAGAAGGCGGCCGCCGCAGCGCGGCGCAGCTCTTGCGGGCTCACTGGCACTTCCTGCGCTTCGGCACCGCTGCAGCCGCTCAAGACCAGTGAGATCAGCAGCACGAGCACTGCCGATATCAACCAGCGAGCGGTGTCTTTCTTCGTTGGAAAGCTCTGCATAGCTACCGCCTGGCGGGCATCGCTCGGGAATGCCTCTGCGAGCGTGCGCCGGTACTTGGCATCAGGGTCGGCGCAGACGCCGGCGGGGAAGGGCATGCGAATAGCCAAATCGTTCTCCAATAGAAAAGGCCCGCGTGGTGCGGGCCTTGATTGCGTCTGCGCTACCTTGGGGCGGCACGTCGGGCAGCTGGTGTGCCAAGTGGGTCTGTGATGCTTGCAGTTCATGCGGGCGCCGGATATGAATTGCGCTGTGTGATGGCGGCGTCAATGGCTTCTCGCGGGCTGGGGTAGAACTTGGTCTGCTGACGTTCTTTGAAGCCCCATTCGACCCAATAGCCCGCGTCGCCGTGGTGAACGACAGCGAGGTTCTCGATCAAAAAATCCAGGCGTTGGCGCTCGGTGTCCAGCTCGCTGGCCTTCACCTTCTTGTCAGCCACTGCGGCAGGAGTCAGTCTTGTCTTGCCGCTGGCCTTGGCTATGGCCAGCTGGGTCTTGAGAACTGGTCCTGCCGCTTCCTTGTACTTGCGCTGTGCATCTATCGCCATTTGCGCGGGCACCTCGCCGGATTGCACCAGTTGCTGTACATCGCTGTTTGAATCGCCCAGGACCAGCAGCTGTCGGACGCGCTCTGCCGACAGATTGATGCGAAGGCCGATATCTTTTGGCGACCAGCCGAAATTGCGCAATCGTTTGAGAATTGCGGCGATCTGTAGCGGGGTCAGCGTGCGCCCTTCAGCTGAGGTGATGATGCGCAGTGATCGGTCGGCGTCATTGCCGACAAATGACATTGTCAGCAGGTAGAAGAGGCCATCTTTGGGGTCGTGGACGGGCATGCCGCGCGCTGCAGCGCGGCGCATTCCTTCGAATCGGGCGTGGCCGTCGACGACAAATACGCCGCCCTCGGGACGGTCTCTTACCTCAATGGGCGGGATCTTTCCGCCTGCGTTGAGGTGCGCAACGATGCCTTCGACGCGGGCCTCAAAATCTTCGTCGGTTTCTGGTGCGTTGAAGCCTTCTTCAACGTGAATGTGTTCAATGAGGATCTTGACCAGATCTGCGCGCTTGGCGAGGCCCTGGTCCAACATCTGGCGGTTTGATGCCATGTTTTTTCCTTGGGTGAATGCTGGGGCGAAGTGGGTAAGCCCAAACGCCCTGCAACCCAAGACGTTTGGGTTTGCCCTGCGTTGCACAGGGCGGGCGTACAGCGATCACCAGCCCGGTGATCGCTGCACTTCAGTCGTTACCGCGCCACGACTGTTGGGCGTCCCGCTCGTGCTATGAGCATCTTTTGTGCAGGATCAGGCCCTATAGCGTCGTCGCGCACCACGCGATGCGCTCTGCCAGGGAGGGCCAGGTTTCACGCGCTTCTTGGTCTGCAGGCGTAGGGTCAGGTGCAGGGCGTTTTCTACTGAGTGACGCCTGGGGTATCCATGCAGTTTCGAGAGTGGTGATTGCTGCGCCCGTTTTCAGTGGACGATGGTATTGCCGTTCACATCGAGCTTTGAAATCTGTCCCAGTGCGGCATTCACGGCGCAGCGCGCGCTGGCCGGTACGTCCAGGCCGAGGCCGTTGCGGAGCCGTATCGTGTTGACGCCAGGCGTCCAGGTGTAGACGTAGTCTGAACCGATGCGTGAAGGCGCCACATAGGGGATCTCGGCTTTGTCAGGGTCGCGGGACACAAGCCTGATGGCTTGCTTGCACAGAGAGAGAGCTTTTGAATCGCTGATATCAGTGCCTGCCCGGTTTGCATTCGCAGCTTGTTTGCTTGACCCGCCAAACATACAGGAGCCGATTGCGACTGCTATGCCAAGCGTCACGACCCATCCTATTGGCCCCATCTTTTTTGGTTCGCCCGATTTTGTGTCGGGAAAGGTGGATGCGTAGAGGTCTTCGGCGGTGGGCCGTGCAGAGTCATTGCTTGTGGCTGCAGGCTGTTTGGTCGGGGATGCATCGACCCCCTTGGCCATTCCTGGCGCACCGCAGCCCGGGCAGCTGATCGCTTTGTCACTTATCTGCTTTCCACATTCGCTGCACTGGATGAGTGCCATCTCGTCCTCCTGTCATAGGTAGGTGGATGGTAGCAATGGGGCGGCGCAGTAATCACCACTCTCTTTTTAAAGGACCGGGTGGGCCCGGTCGATGCCGTGGCGCCCGTCGCCTGGACGTGCAACACGATCCAGACCGACGAGTCCAGTGTAAATGAATTTACATTCTTTAGTCAAAAAAAAGAAAATGAATTTACATCGCAGCTGCTTTTTTGATGGTTGGGAGATTGTTGTTGAGCTACTCCCCAACCAGTGGTTATGATGGACCCATGGATAAAACCACAGTATCGGAGGATACGCTCCCTACCAAAGTCATCGCTCGCGTGAGCGATGAGGGGGAGTCTGTCGAAGAATTGTGGGCAAAGTCAAAACGTCTTGGAGACATCGGCGTGAAGACTATTGTCTTTCCGAATGAGCACATGCTCACTTCTTGGCGTCAACGGATTGCAGCACTTGCATAATTGCCATGCTGGCAGCGTTGAAGGCCTGGGCTCGCTTGATCTTGTCAGACAGGGGGATCATGTCGAAGAGAACGGCGATCTCAATTGCGCTTGGCGTCAGCTCTGTGGGCGCGTTCACCGAAGTGCGTGGCTCCATGGAGCCCTCTTCGTTTAGCAGCCATTCAGGGCTCACTTTGAGGTATTCCGCCACCGCAGCATGGGCCTGAGTGCCGAGCTTCTGATCGGTGCCCCTGGTGTTGTTGATGATCATTCCAATGTTTTGGACAGATCTTTGAGCCACCCTTGCGATGTCGTTGCGTGTTACTTCCTGCCCAAGCATTTCGCTTCGGCGGGTCATCGCGAGTTTTAGTCTTTCACCGTAGAGCATTCGCTGACGGTATATGACTGTATGTAAATTGGTATTCATCTCTGGATGTAAATCTGTTTACAATGCAGGCCATGGAAAAGAAATCCGCGATCAGATTGCTAGGAGGGACGCCGAAGAAGGCGGCTCAGGCTATGGGCTATCGAGCGGTGCAAACCGTCTATCTCTGGCCTGATCAACTTCCCCAGGCCACAGCCGACCGTGTTGCGGGGGTCCTAGCCCGGATGAGTGGCGTTCATGTGGTGCCAGACCTGGAGGCAAAGCCGCAGGAGGCTGCCCATGCCTGATGCGTTTGCTGGTGATCCTCAGGCCAGCACGCGTTCCTGCAGAGCGCGCAAATGCTTAACCACTTCAGGCGCGGCGCTGCCAGTTTCTGTCATGCGTTGTATGCAGGTGTCGAGCCAGCGGCTGAGCCTGTCGGCCGTGAAGCTGCTGCGACTTTCTCCCTCGAGCACAAACACCAGTTGGCTCAAAAAAATCTCCATTGCTTCCGTGCGTGCTGCCTCTGCGGTGGTGGGTGCTGTTGCGCTCATGTCGTTCCAATTTCAAGTGAGGTAGTCGATGTCCATCAGTGTGTCGATATCAGGGTTGCCGGGATATGTTGAAGGTGGGGCCCATCTCAACATTGACGGTCTAGACCCGGTGGATGCCGCGTTCCAGATCAGCCAGGCCCATCCTGGCGGTGTCGCCAATTTGGCCCAGCGCATGGGCATCAATGCGGGCACGTTGCAAAACAAGCTCAACCCGAACAACACCACGCACCACCTCACGCTCCGCGAGGCGATCACGCTGCAGGTGGTGGCAAACAACGCGTCCATCCTCCACGCCATGGCGGCGCAGCTCGGCTTTGCGTGTTACCGAGCCACCCCAGATCAGGCAGGCGGTGACCCGGTGGAGGCCTTCATGCAATTGCAGTTGGCTCATGCCGAGTTGTGCCGCGGCGCTGCGGACGCGTTGCTTCCTGGTGCTGATATCAACCGCAACAAGGTTCGGCGCATCGAGCTCCTCTCACAAGAGTCCACGGCCGCCAATGCGCACATGGTGGCTACCGTTCGCAGCCGCCTGCCTAAACGTCACGAGGATTGATCCATGAATAACGTTACTTCCGCTGATATCAAGGCGGCTTCCTTTGCTGCTCTCGATGTGTCGAAGCTGTCGGAACGGCAGCGGGACCTCTATGAGGTACTGGTGGCCGAGCACCGCGCGGGCGTGGCGGCACTGACGCGGCGCGAGCTCTTGGAGGCCCATAACCGGCGTCTGCCGGATAAGACCATCGCGATCAATTGCGTCACTGCGCCTGTGGGGTCGCTGCTCGCGTCCAAGGTGTTTGAGGATGCTGGCTCGCGCCCTTGCTCGCTTCCACCGCATCGCCTGGCCAAGACTGTGCGCGTGGCGGCGCGGCAGCAGCGGCTGGTGGATTGAAGGCTGGCGATGAACCATTACCCTCACCACATCGGTGACTTCGACAGCGAGACGCTGCATCTAACGTTCGTTGAACGGGCGTTGTACCGGGAGTTGCGCGATCTGTATTTCAAGACGGAACGGGCATTGCTGGCGGATGTGCAAAAGCTCGCGCGCCGCGTTCGTGCAACGACCGATGAGCTGCGTACGGCCCTCGACGGGCTGCTGGAGGAGTTTTTCGTCCTGCAGGATGACGGCTGGCACAACAGTTATTGCGATGCGCAGATTGCTGCATATCATCAAAAACAGGAGCAACAAGTCGCGGCTGGCAGGGCGTCTGCGGCTGCTCGAAGCAAGTCTAAAGACCCTGCGGACAAGGGCTCCAAAGGGGGCGGGGGAGGCCGAACGCGCGTTATGCCGCCGTTGGATGAAGACAAGCCAGATGGGTCAACGGGCGTTGAACGTCCGTTGAACGACCGTTTAACCAACCAGAACCAAAACCAGAACCAAAACCAAACAAATACCCCCCAACCCCCCGCTGGGGGGGTAGGCGATGGCATGGCTATCGCATCGGAACTGCAAAGCTATTTCCCCGAGCATCGTCGGACTCGTCTCGCCGAGGTGGCTGACATGGTCACCGACTTGGTGGCAGCGGGAACTGTCTCGGCCCATGACCTGCTGGCAGCAGCTGCAAAGCAGTCTGCCACGCTCGGCAAGGACGGTGGCAAGGCGTGCCCTGCAGTCATCCGCTGGCTGCGCGAGTCGCGCTGGCTGGATGCGAAGGCTGACACGGTCAACGGCGGTGGCGTGCCTTCCGACTGGGCCAGCACGCGCAGTGGGGTGGAGGCCATGGGCGAGCGCTTGGGGTTGGGCTGCTGGGATGAGGAGCAAGACCGTCTGTTCAGTGACTACGAGGCCCGAGTCATGCGCATTCTCGGCCAGGGACAGGTGGCTGCGACATGAAGATCGGTGCAAAGGTTCAAGGCCTCGAGCGCGTCCAATCGGCCCTGGCCAGCCTGACGGGCGGGCAGGTGCAAACGGCCATGGCGGCTGCCATCAACGATGCGGCATTTGCCTATCGCCGCGCGCTGCAAAGCGAGATCAGCAGCGTGTTCGATCGGCCCACTCCATACGTGCGCAACTCCGTGTACGTCCAGCAGGCAACGGCTGATCGGCTCCAGGCCACCATCGTGCCGACCTACTTCGGCGGCAAGGGTGTGGATCCGCAGAAGATCCTGGCGGCCCAAGAGCTGGGCGGGCGGCGCGTCGACAAGCGCAGCGAGACCGCGCTGCGTCGGGTAGGCATCTTGCCCAGCGGTTACCAGACCGCCATCCCTGCCACGCCTCTGCCTGGTAGCGACGACGGGCGCGGCAACATCAAGGGTTCGTTCATCACCCAACTGGTCAGCTACTTCCAGGCCTTCGGAGAGCAGGGCTACCGCGCCAACATGACCGCCAAGCGCAAGGCCAGCCTGCAGCGCGGCACGGCCAAGCAGGCTGGCCGGCGCTACTTCGTGGCCGATGGGCGCATGCGGGGCGATGCCAAGACCAAGCACCTGGCGCCGGGCATCTGGGCTGTGGTTGGGGATACCGGCGCCGATGTGCGGCCGGTGCTGATGTTCGTAAGGACGGGCAACTACAAGCCGCGGCTCAGCACCGAAGCCGCGGCGCGTCGGGCAGATCTCGATAACTATTTGTCGAAGCGGATGCGCTACCGCATTCGTCAGGCGGCGGGGAGGTGAGTCATGGTTGAGCGTGTCGAGGTCGGGGCCGGTGCCTCGGTCGAGGGGGAGGTCGCGGCAGGACGCGCGGTCGGGGCCGAGGTCGGGCACCCCCCCCATCGCGGGTCCTCCCGGGCCCCTTTCCATGCGGGTAATTCGAACCGCGTACTCGGACTGTTTCGTGAGTGTCCTAAGGGGGTTAAGTGAAGGTCCTACCTTATTTGGATGCTCCTATTTCGCAAGCAGAATTCGCCCAGATCGTCGGGGTCAGCGAAGCCCGGATAAGCCAGCTGGTGAGCGAGGGCGTGATCGTGCGCGGCGACACGGGCCATTCCTGGCTGCTGGGCTACTGTGAGCGCCTGCGCGACCAGGCGGCTGGGCGCGCTTCGAGCGAGACAGGCGGCCTGGATCTGGTGCAGGAGCGTGCGGCGCTGGCGCGCGAGCAGCGGCTGGCCCAGGCGCTGAAGAATGCTGTGGCGCGCGGCGAGTACGCGCCCATTGGGGCGCTTGCCGACGTGCTGGGCATGGCCTCGAGCGCCGTGGTCGATCGCATGGACCAGTTCGAGGGCCTACTGCGCAAAGCCTGCCCCGATCTGCCCGAAGAGGCGCGAACCATCGCGCTGGTGGTCATGGCCGACGCCCGCAACGAGTGGATCCGGTCCACTGCCAAGCTGGTCGATGACCGCCTCACCGCAATGCAATCGGACGCAGCTGATATCGAGGAGTTCGCGCCCGACGGTGAGGGCTTCATGGCATGAGCGCACCTCTGAGCCGCGAGGCCGTCACTGCCATCAGCGCAGCTGTGGCGCTGGGCCTGCAGAGCCTGCGCGCAGAAGTGCCGCAGACGTTGAGCGAGTGGGCCGCTGCACACTTCATCTTGGCTGGCGAATCCAGCCATCAAAAGGGCGGCTGGGTGGGCTGGCCCTTCCAGCTGGGCATTCTGGATTTCATGAGCGATGACCGCATCGAGGAACTGGCGGTCAAGAAGTCCAAGCGGGTGGGTTACACCAAAATGATCACGGCCTTCGTGGCCTACAACATCGCTCATCGCCGGCGCAAGCAGGCGCTGTGGCAGCCTACCGATGATGACCGCGACAGCTACGTAAAAAGCGAGATCGAGCCGGTGCTCGATGGCGTGGCCGCCGTGCGCAAGGCGCGCAGGCAAGGCAAGGGCGTCGAGGACACGATCAAGTACAAGCCGTTTCGTGACAGCGTGCTGCACCTGCTGGGCGGCAAGGCTGCGCGGGCCTACCGGCGGATTACCGTGGCGGTCTCGATCCTGGATGAATGGTCGGCGTTCGATCAGACCATTGAAAAGAGCGGCGACCCGGGTAGCCTGGCCAAAGGGCGCCTGGAGGGAGCGCCGTACCCCAAGTTCGTTGGTGGCAGCACGCCACGCATCAAAGGTCTTTGCCATGTCGAGAGGGCATGCGACGACGCCCTGGCCTATGTCCGATATGAAATCGAGTGCCCGCATTGCCACACGGAGCATCCGCTGCTGTGGGGCGGTAAGGAAGTCGCTCACGGCTTCAAGTGGGACAGTGGCAATCCGGCCAGCGTGCGCCATGTCTGCCCTCATTGCCGAGGAAGCATCACACAGGCCGACTACCTGCCTAGCGGCAAGCCGCTCACCGGCACTTGGGTGTGCCAAAAGACAGGGCTTCGTTATGGCGCCGACCGGGTATGGCGTGACGCGGCAGGAAAGCCCTGTCGCGCGCCTCGCACGCTCGGCTTACACATCTGGTCGGCCTACAGTCCCCAGCGCACCTGGGAAAGCATCGTCGACGAATTCGAGAAGGCCTTCAAGGCGCTGCAGTCCGGGGATGTAGGCCCTATGACGGGCTTCACCAACGAAACATTGGGCGAAACGTGGGAGCTGAAGGGTGAGCGCAGCGATGAGCACGCCCTGCAGGCTCGGGCAGAGCCCTACGCCCTCGGCACGGTGCCCAATGGCGGCTTGGTGCTAACCGCTGGCGTCGACGTGCAGCGCACCTGGTGGCAGATCAATGTGTGGGCATGGGCGCGCGGCATGGAAAGCTGGATCGTGGACCGCCACATCATCGAAGGCAATCCGGCCATTGAGTCCGATTGGGCGCCAGTGACGGCCTACCTTCAGCGCCGGTACCGCCAGGCCTGGCACGGCGGCACCCTGGGGTTGAGCGCGATCAGCATCGACTCGTCCGACCAGACGCAGGCCGTCTACAACTACGTGCACACGCACCAGCACCTGCTGCCAAACCTGCGTGCCATCAAGGGCGACAACAATGACAACCGGCCCATCGTAGGCCCAGCCAGCATGCAGGAGCTGGACTGGCGCGGCAAGAAGATCAAGCAAGGCATCAAGCTTTGGCTGGTGGGCGTGGATAACGCCAAGGACCTGCTGCTGGGCCAGCTGGCAATCACCGATGACGGGCCTGGTCGTGTGCATTTCAGCGAGGATCTGCCGCGGGAGTTCTATGAGCAGCTCACTGCCGAGCAGCGCATCCTGGCTAAGGTTCAAGGCCGCGAGGCCTATCGCTGGGTCAAGCGCCGGCCGCGCAATGAGGATCTCGACTGCCGCAACTACGCCATCCATGCGGCCATGGCCCAGGGCCTGCACAAATACACCGACGCACGTTGGACCCAGGTCGAGCAGATGGTGCAGCCGGAGCGCGACCTGTTCAGTCTGCCCGAAGCGCCGGCGGCCGCGGCTGCGCCCGCGCCCAGCGTTGAGACAGCACTGGATTCTTCTCCTGTTTCCGTTCCTTCCGCACCCCGCGCGCCGGCCGCAGTGCCGCGTCGGACAGCGCCTGGCCGCCGCACCGGCGGCTTTTCCCGTTCCTGGTAATCAAAGATGTTTCCCAAGCACAACAACGAAATGCCCTTCATCGCCCCCGAGAAGGCCAAAACGCCCGCCTACCCGGAAGCCAATTTCTCGCCTGACCTGGTCGACCGCATGTTTGAGTACCTCATCGAATTGCTGCCCGAGTTGCGCGGCAGCGCCGCGTCGGTGGAGCGTGTCGAGCAGCAGCTACGCAAGGAGTTTGCAGGGCAGGACGTTTACATCCCCGCAAAGTCCTCGGTTGACAAGGCAGAGGAGCGCCGGGAGGTGCTGCGCCTATGGAATGGGCGCAATGCATCCACCGTGGCGCGAACGCTGGGCATCAGCCGCGCTACCGTGTACCGGCATCTCAAGCAGCCTGGCTGAAACCGTCTCAGGTTTCCGGGAAATGAGACAGGCGCCCCGGTAGCGTGCAGCCTATGAGCACGCACCAAGAACTTCAGGCACGCCTCGAGCGCCTCAACGCCGCCATGCACAGTGGCGAGCGCACCATCACGACCGAGGACGGCGCCTCGGTCACCTACCGAAATCTGGACGAAATGAAGGACGCGCGCCGGGATCTGCACACGCAGATTGCGGCCTTGTCCGGGGCAGGCCGCCCCCGCGCCGTCGTCGCGCGGTTTCGTTTCGCCGGACTGCGGGATCGTTGATCATGCAGCGCCGAACCATTGCCATCAGGGCCTTGCCCACGCTCGTCGACCGCGTCGTGGGCTACTTCTCTCCCGCGCAGGGAGTGCGCCGCCAGGTCGCGCGCGAAATGCTGGTGCGCGCCTACGAGGGCGCCAGCCGCTCCGATGGCTGGCGCGTCAAGCGCGCCGGGGCTAGTCCAACGGCTGACCATGCGGCAGACGCTCGTGAGGTGCGGGTGCGTGCCCGGTCCCTGGCGCAAAACGTTCCCAATGTCGTGCGCGCCGTGTCTGCAGTTCTGGCTGCGCGGGTGGGGCAGGGCATCGTGCCTGTGTGGGCGGATCAGGGCCTGGCCAAGCGCTGGCGCGAATGGGTGCCCCACGCCGACTATGACGGCCTGCTCGACTTCTATGGTCTGCAGTACAAGGCTGAACGCACGCGCGACGTCGACGGCGCCGTGCTCATCCGCCAGCACATCCAGCGCATGGGCGCCACAGTGCCGCTCAAGCTTCAGTTGCTGGAGATCGACTTTCTCGATGTGGAGCGCAATGGGGTGCTGGCTGGGGGGCGCGAGATCATCCGCGGTATCGAGTACGACAAGCGCGGGCAGCGCGCGGCTTATTACCTTTTCGATCGTCATCCTGGCGACGCCGGCATGTGGACCGTGGGCCGCAGCGGGTCCAGCAAGCGTGTTCCTGCCGACGAAATAATTCACTACTTCGACCCCGAGCGAGCGGGCCAGCAGGACGGGATCTCGCGCCTGGCGCCGATCATTTCAAAGGTGCGCGACCTGCACACCTATGGCGATTCGGAACTGCAGCGCAAGCAGCTCGAGTCGCGCATGGGGGTGCTTGCCGAAATGGAGGCCGTCGGAGGACCACCACCATTGCCGTCAGAGGCAGAAGGCCAGCAGCCAGGGCTGATGGACCTTGGCGAGCTGGCGGGTGGAGGCATCGTTGGTTTGCCGCCGGGCATGACCAACCCGACATTCATCGAGCCCAAGGCCGTGCCAGGCTTCGGTGATTACATGAAGGGAGGCTGGAAGGAAGTCGCTGCAGGATACGGGTGCCCCTATGAGCTCATGACAGGCGACCTGACAGAGGTGAACTTCAGCAGCTCGCGCGTGCGCATGAATCAGTTCCGCTCCGAGGTGGAATCCGAGCAGTGGCGCGTGACGGTGCCCCGACTGTGTGCGCCTGTGGCCCGCTGGTGGCTGGCAGCAGTGGATCTAGTGGCCGCCGTGCCGTCGGGAGCTGTTGCGCCTGACTGGAGCACGCCCAAATGGTCGAGTCCCAACCCTGTGCAGGATGTCGCCAGCGACCTGAGCGCCATCAAGGGCGGCCTGCAGAGCATCAGCGAAACGATCCGCCGGCGGGGCTATGACCCCGAGACGGTCTACGCCGAGCTGGAGACGGACCTGCGGCGGCTGAGCGATTGCGGGATCCTGCCGTTGCTGGCGGCGCTGTGGGGCGCGCAAAACCCCATCGAACTGGTGGCTCAAATGGAAGGTAGCGGCGGCAAGTGAAATCGTCTCAGCTTTCCGGGATTTGAGACAGGCAAACCGGAAAACTGAGCGCCATGCCACAAACCAACGCATCCGCTCCAGCCGCCCAGATTCGCGATCTGCCGGTGCAAACCCGTGCGGCCACTCTGGTGCCGAGCACGTTCAACGAGGCCGAAAACACCGTCGAGGTGGTCTGGACCCAGGGAGCGACTGTCCGTCGCTATGACTACTGGTCCGAGAAGCCTTACGACGAGGCTCTCGAGGTGACTCCCGAGGCAGTGGACATGGCCCGCTTCGAGGCCGGCACCGTCCAGGTGCTGGATGGGCACCGCACCTATGAGGGCGTATCTGCCATTCTGGGAATCGCGCAGCGCGGCTGGATCGAACGCGGCGAAGGCCGGGCCACCTTACGCCTGAGTCAGCGCCCCGAGCTGGCAGGCATCGTGGCTGACATCAAGGCCGGCGTCATCCGAGCCATCAGCTTCGACTACAGCGTTCAACGCATCGAGATCACCCGAGCTCAGGACCGCACCGACGGCGTCAACGTCGATCTGTACCGCGCCGTTCGTTGGACGCCCCAGGAAATTTCCTTTGTCACCGTGCCTGCCGACGCTGGTGCAGGCACGCGCAGCAATCCTTCCGCAGACCCCGCAAAGGGCAATGCCACAAACGGCATGCCTTGCGAATTCACCACCCGGGCAGCCGCCCAACCCACCACCCAGGAGCAACAACGCATGCCCCAAGCCAACCAAGCCGGTGAGGGCGGTCAGACCGCCGTCACCACCACCCAGGCCAGCCCCGAGGCTCAGACCCGTCAGGCACCACAGCCCACCAGCCAAGCCCCCGTGTTCGATGGCCAGCGCGCTGCCGATATCGTCGCGCTGTGCCTGCGTCACAACCTGCCCGAGCTGCAGGCCGACCTGCTTCGTGGCCAGTCCACCATGGACCAGGCCCGCGCTGCAGTGCTCACGGCGCTGGACCAGCGCAGCCAGGAAAACGCCAGCGGCCCCACCACTTCGATCCGTACCGTGGGCGATGAGCACGAAACCCGCATGCGCGGCATCGAGAACGCGCTGATGCAGCGGCTGGATCCCAATGCCCAACTGGACGACAACGGCCGCCAGTACCGCGCCATGACCTTGGTGGAAATGGCACGCGAAGTAGCTGAAGGCCTGGGCCAACGAACCCGTGGCATGAGCCGTGCCGAGATCGTCAACGTGGCGCTGCGTGTGCGCGCTGGCATGCACGGCACTGGCGACTTCCCGGCGCTGCTGGGCGGCGTGGGTCAGCGTGTGCTGCGTGCGGCCTACGACCAGGCACCCAGCACCTTCCAACTGTGGGCGCGCCGCGCAGCCAATCTGCCGGACTTCCGTATCCGCCAAGCCGTTGGCGTGGGCGCCGATGTGGAGCTGAAACAGCTCAACGAGCACGGCGAATACACCTACGGCAGCCTGTCGGAGGACGTCGCAGGCTATCGCGCGTTCACCTTCGGCCGCTCTCTGGCGATTACCCGCCAGATGATCGTCAACGACGATCTGGACTCGCTGACCCGTACCGGCACGAAATTTGCCGATGCGGCCCGCCGTCTGGAAAACCGTTTGGTCTATGACCAGATCCTCAAAAACCCGCGTATGTCGGACGGCAAGCCGCTGTTCCATGCCGACCACGGCAATCTGCTCGATGGCCCTGAGTCCGAGTTTTCCCTCGAAGCGCTGTCGACTCTGCGCACGGTGATGCGCAAGCAAAAGGGTCTCGACGGCGAGACCCTGAACATCGCGCCTGCCTACCTGCTGGTCCCCTCCGACCTGGAGACGTTGGCCTACCAGTACACCAGCCCGAACTATCAGCCCACCAAGACCGGCGATATCAACGAATTCCGCACAGGGGGCCGCACCGCGCTCGAGCCGATTGTGGAGCCCCTGCTGGATGCGATATCGCCCACGGCGTTCTTTCTCCTGGCTCGCGCTGGCCAGGTCGACACCGTCGAGTACGCCTATGTCGATGGCTATGAGGGTCTGCGCACCGAGACCTTTGCCAGCGAAGACGTGGACGGCGTGAAGCTGCGCGCCACGTTGGACTTCGCGGCCAAGGCTCTTGACCACCGCGGCATGGCGAAGAGCAACGGCGAATAACTCGCCGGCACCACCTCACATTTTTAGGAATAGCACATGAAGAACTATATCCAGCGCGGCGAAGTGATCGAGGTGCCTGCCGCCACCTCGGCGGTGGCGTCCGGGCAGGTCGTCGTCATTGGGACCCTCCTGGCTGTCGCCAACCATCCGGCCGCTGTGGGCGAGCCGTTCAACGCCAATCTGGTGGGCGTGTATGAGGTACCAAAGGTGCCTGGCGTGGCCTTTGCCCTGGGCGATGCCCTCTACTGGGATGTGTCGGTTGGCGCCTTCGCGGCTGCAGGGGAGCCGGCGGAGGGCGATGTATCGGGCACCGTTGCCGCCTTCGTGGCTGCGGCACCTGGCGATTCGTTTGTGTCCGCTCGCTTTTCCGGCTTGCCGGGCGTTGTGGTTGCCTGAGCGCCTGGCCATGCTGATGCTTGCTCCATTTGCTGATCGCGCTGCGCGGGTGCGTGGCGCCCAGATCCGGCATTGCGCGAACGCAGTGGCGTCTCACGCTGGCGGCGAGCCGTTTGGTGTGATCTTCCGCCGTGCCCCGCACGACTCGCTGGATGTGATCGGGGGCTCCATGTCCACATGCAGCCTGGAGCTGGCAAGCGTGCCAGACCTCGAGCAGGACGGCGTGCTGCATATCAATGGCGTCGCGTACACGGTGGCTAACCCGATCGAGCCCGACAGCTCGGGCTGGGTAACGCTGCAGCTGCGCACCGTGGAGGCTGGTTATGTCTAAGCACATGCAAGACCAGATCCTCGAGGCGTTGCGCAGCACCCTGGTGCAGGCCGCAACCTCGGCCGGCGATCAGGTGCGCATCGAAGGCGTGGATCTGCTGGCTGCAGCCAAGACCCCGGCGCTCGAGATCGAGGCCGGTGAGGAGGCTGTCGAGCTGGTGGGTAGTGGTCGGGATGGCCGTCGTACCCAGCGGCGCGATTACCGCGTCGAGGTGCGCTGTGTTGTCGCCAGCAATGGCGACTACCGCGGCCAGGCTGCCGAGCTGCTGGCCCAGGTGGAGGAGGCGCTCAACGGCCCCGCACTCACCCAGGTGGATGTACTGGTGCCCGAGCGCATCCGTCTGCTTGCCAGCCGGCCCGAGATCGACGGCCGCGGCACCCAAGTTGTTTACCAGCTGCGCAGCATTTGGCTGTGCCGCTACCTCACGACCGAGGGCGCGCCGAGCGCTTCGGTCTTCACCTCTCACTGAAAAGGAATCGTGTCATGTCCGAAACGAGCGACGTCCGCACCTCCGCTGGCTCGACCCTGATGGTTTTTGCCGGCAAGCCGGTTGCCTACACCGAGGCGGGCTTCAAACAGTTGCCATTCACCGAAGTTGCCGAGATCACCGACCTGGGTGAGTTCGGTCGCGAATACGCGCAGGTCACGCATACCCCGCTCAAGAATCGCCGGGTGGTCAAGCGCAAAGGTTCCTTCAACGAAGGGTCCCTGAGTCTGCCGATGGCCCGTGCTGCCAGCGATGCTGGCCAGGCAATTCTTACGGCTGCCAGCCTCACCGACGACAGCTACAGCTACTGCATTCGCCTGCAAGACGGCGCGCGCTTTTTCTTTACCGCCCAGTGCATGTCGTTCAAGACCCGCGTGGGTAGTGGTGACTCGATCACTGGCAAGACCGCTCAGCTCGAAATCGACGGCGAAATCCTCGAGGTTGCAGGCATGACCTACGAGCTGAAGTACACCGCTGGCGCCAACGGGTCCATTCAGGGCGACGCCGAGCAAGTGGTGGCTGAAGGCGGCAGCGGCGCTCCGGTGTTTGCGCAGGCCGCTCAAGGCTTCGTGTTCCAGGGCTGGAGCGACAACAAGACGGGTAACCCGCGCATCGACACGGGAGTGAAGGCAGGCGTCGAGGCTGCTGCCACGTTTGCCGCCGCTGCCCCGTAAGTTCACGCGGCTTGCTCAAACCAATTTCAACCACCTCAGTTTCTGGAAGTCTCCGATGTTCAAACGTTCCGCCTTGCGGGTCGCCTCCACCGCCCATCTGCATCTCAAAGACGCCACTGGCCGCCCAATGTTTTTTACACCAGTAGCAGCTGCTGAGGGTGAGCAGGTCAAGAAGCTTCCCGTGCGAATCGAGATTTACGGGCCTGGTTCCGACGAGTACGCCAACGCGCAGCAGGCCGCAAACCGACGCATGCTGGCCATGGCCAAGGAAGGCCAGGACCTGCAGGCGCGTAGCCCTGAGGAGCGCGCGCGCGATGTTGCAGATTTGCTGGCCTCCATCACGGTTGGCGTAGAGGGTATCGACCTTGAAGGCAGGCCTTTGGTCGATCTCTATGCCGACCCAGCCTGCGGCTACATCCGGGAGCAGGTCAACGCCTTTGCGGCCGACTGGGCAAATTTTTCCAACGGTGCGCCGAAAGCCTAAAGCTTTGTGTGCGCACCGACGCGTGGCTCAGCGTCACGTTGACGCCGCCTAAACCTCCCCGCAACAAGAAGTCGATTTCCTCCGATGAACCGCCCATTTCCCGCCGCCAAAAGTTCCAAGCCGATGGCGTCGCGCATGGCATGCCGGACCCCGGGCCGGCTGCGTACCTGCTTGGCATCTTCCGCGATGTCGGGCCCGTGCGAAATGAAGGCATGGGGCCTTTCCCTCTGGGTTATGGCGACCTATTTGCTTGGCAGCAATGCATGGGTGTGCAGCTTTCGCCGTGGGAAGCGGGCGTGCTGTGTGACCTCTCCCGTGCCTACTGCAGCGAGCTCAGCACTGCCGCGGATCCTCAAGCCGCTGCACCAGGCAGCAGCTCTGAAACGCGGAAGCAAGCAATTCAGCGGCGCGAGCGCGTCAGCAACGGCCTGGGCGCAATGCTGCGCGCCGCGGCGCGCAAGCCTGCAGGTTGAGGTTGCGCAATGAGTGGATCCGTTAACTACCTGAAGTTCCTGATCACTGGGGACGGCAAGCAGCTCGAGTCGGAGCTGGACAAGTCGAAGCGCACGGTGACAGGCTACGTCGACAGCGTCTCGGGTGGCTTCTCGCGGATTGCGACCCTGGCGGGCGGGCTGTTCGCGGGCGTGACCGTGGCCGGCTTTGTCGGAAAGCTGGTATCGGTCCAGCGCGAGTTCGATGTGCTCAACAGCTCGCTGGTGACCGTGGCCGGTAGCTCGACCGCTGCAGGTCGGGAAATGAGCTGGATCGAGCGTTTCGCCAAAGACACCCCCTACGGGCTTGCCCAGGCGACTGAGGGGTTTGTCAAGATGCAGGCTCTTGGCCTGAATCCGACCCAGGCAAAGCTGACCAGCTTCGGCAACACAGCCTCGGCCATGGGCAAGGACCTGATGCAGATGGTCGAGGCCGTGGCCGATGCATCGACCGGCGAGTTCGAGCGTCTAAAAGAATTCGGCATCAAGGCGTCGAAGGAGGGCGAGAAAGTCTCGTTCACCTTCCAGGGCGTCCGCACCACGGTGCAAAACACTTCGGCTGATATCACTTCCTACCTCGAAAGCATTGGCAACACGGCATTCGGCGGCGCCATGGCTGAGCGCGCAAAAACGCTCGACGGTACGATCGCAGGGCTGGGAGATTCGTGGGATGGCCTGTTCCGTAAGGTCAACGAAAGCATCGGGTTCTCCGAAAAGGCTGCAGGTGGAGTGCGGCTGGTGAGCGATGCCATTGATGGACTTGGGTCGGCAATTGAAGGCAACCAGGGCCTGGTCACTGGCATGCTCGGTGCGCTCGGCGGTGCTGCAGTTGTCGGTGGAATCTTGGCAGTAGGTAGTGCGATCGGCGTCGTGACGGCTGCCTTTTCGGGCTTGACCGCAGTGATGGTCGCAAACCCTGTGACGCTGGCTTTGCTTGGAATCGGTGCGGCTGTCGGTGCTGGCGTCTCGGCATTGGGTGCGTACTCCAAGACCAGTGATGGCATTGCCGGGGCAATCGAGCGTCTGCAGGGGGAAAACGAACGGTCTGAAGCGGCTATGGCGAGGGCTGTCGCTGGGGGGCGCACCGCTGGTGCGGAGCATATTGCGAAGACCATCGCAGCACGCCAAGAGCAAATTTCCAAGCTCCGGGTTGAGATGGACATGCTCAGTGCCAGCAGCAAGGGTGCTGGAGGGGGGCGCGGATCAATCAATCCTCCTACCGCAGCTAGTGCAGCAGCTCGCCAGGCGCAGGAGACTGCCGCCGCCGAGCAAGAGCTTGCGGAGATCCGCCGCAGCCTTTCTGGCGTGAGCAAGGACTATCTTCCGACTCTGGAGAAGCTGCATAAGCAATATGAGGCTGGCAGGCTGCCGCAGGCCGAGTATGTGGCGCTGGTCAGCAAGCTCGCCAACGCAAACTACAAAGCCGACGATTCGACCAAAGCAAGAACGGCTGCGGCTAAGGCTGGCGCGGCTGCGGCCAAAGTCGAGCAGACCGCCTATGACTCGCTGATCGCCTCGATCCGCACCAAGGTCGAACAGGCCGAGCAGGAGCTGGCGAGCGATGACAAGCTCGCGGAATCGCAGAAGCTGCGCATCAAGCTCGACCAGGACCTGGCCCAGGGAAAGCTCAAGCTGTCCGCATCGCGCCAGGCTGACGTGCGTGCAGAGCTGCAGGCCCTCGAGGCGGTGGAGCAAAAGCATAAGGCGCGCGAAGGCCGCAAGCTCGCGGATGAGTTGCTGTCCCAAAACTCGCCGCTGGCAACCGACTTCCATAAGCAGTGGGATCTGCTGAACGCTGCTTACGACGGAACCGAGGCCAGCATGCAGCGGTTGATCCAGGCCCAGGGCGTGCTGCTGAGCCAGCAGCCTTTTGCCCAGCAGGCCGCGGCGCTGCAGCAGGCCCGTGCCGAGGCTGAGCAGTATCTGGCGGTGATGCAGCAGGCGCAACAGCGCGAGGTGCAGGCCGTAGGCCTGGGGGACCGACGCCGCCAGTACCTCGGCGGGATGAACCAGATCGAGGACACCTATGCGAACCGGCGCTACGACCTGAGCCGCGACATGCAGCAGGCGCGCGATCGCAATGGCGGCGCGCTGCCAGACTCTCTCGCCAGCTCCTATGCCGAGCAGCTGCGCTTGATCGATGAATTCGAGAGCAAGGCCAAATCCAGCTACGCCAGTACCTATGAGGCCGTCACTGCAGCGCAGGGCGACTGGCTCAACGGTGCCAACCGCGCATTTGCCAACTATGCCGACAGTGCGGCCGATGTTGCTGGGCAAACCGCAAACGCTTTCACCCAGGCGTTCTCTGGTGTGGAGAGCGTTTTGGTGTCGGTGGCAATGAATACCGAAACGAAAGTCGGCGACATGGTGAAGTCGGTAATTGCCGGCCTGATCCAGATCCAGATCCGCGCGGGAATGGTGCAGGCCATTGGTGGGGATGGCAAAAGCGGCTGGCTGGGTTCCTTGTTTAGCGCGGGCGTGAATTGGCTGGCTGGCGGGTCTGGATCTGCAGCATCGAACAGCACCTACGGCCTCACCTCGGCCAGCAACTTCAGCGGCGGTGGCCTGGGCTTGCAGGTCGCTGGTCAGCGCGCCGATGGCGGCCCAGTGGCCTCCGGGAAGATGTACGAGGTCAATGAGCGGGGCGTTCCCGAGCTGCTGAACATCGGCGCGCGCCAGTTTTTGATGATGGGGCGTGAGGGCGGGGAAGTCGTGCCGCTCGACGGCGCTTCGTACGCTGGTGGCGGTGCTTCCACGGCAGGCGGGGGGCGGTCGCTCAAGGTCGAAATCATCCACAGCGGTGAACCGACCCAGTTGCAGCGCGCGGAAATGACGCAAGGCGCGGGCGGCGAAGAGCTGCTGCGCGTTTGGCTCGAAAAAGCCGTCGAAGCGTCTGTGGGTGAGATTTCTGATCAGGCCGTCAACAGGTACGGATCGTTCGATCAGGCGCTCAGCCAGCGTGAACGGACGGGGGCATAAGCGTGGCCCAACTGCCTTCCAACTTCACCATCCTGCTTGACGATGCCGGCGAGGAATTCGACCCCGGAGTCATCAAATCCGATATGGAGCGTGGCCTGGCCAAGATGCGCGTGGGGCAGAGCCGTGTCGTGGTCAATGTGCCAGCCACCCTGCTGTTTGACGGCGCTCAAGCCGCAGCCGACTTCGAGGAGTGGTACTTCGACACGATCCGCCGGATTGGCGTTTTCACCTGGGTGGATCCCCGCACTGGCGCCACGCGCACGGGACGCTTCAAGGACGGCTCCATCGGCAAGCTGGTGCCGACGATCGCGGGCTATGAGCAGAGCAAGCGCACCGTCACGTTGGAGTTCCTGCGATGACTCTCTTTCGCGAGCGCAATCAGCGCGTCACCAACGACGTCGGCCACGTCGAGCTGTTGGAGATCACCAACCCCAGCTTTTCCGGCCCCATGCGGATCTGCAACGACGTGCAGGACTTCGTGAGCCAGGGCGTTGCCTACATCGGCCTTCAGTTTGGCTTTACGTTGCCTGAGGACCAGAGCGGCAGCGCGCCTCGCATGAAGCTCGCGCTGGACAACGTGGGTCGCGGCATCTCCGACGAGCTGGAGCGGCTGCTGCCTGGGAGCAGCACCATGGCGCGCCTGATCATCGTGGCGCGCGACACGCCGGATGTGCATGAGCATGTGTTTTGGATGCCCGTGACCAGCGTGACCATCAACGGCGCTACCGCCCAGGCTGTCTGCAGCGTGGATGAGCTCATGCGTCAGGCCGCGTGCAAGCAGGTGGCCAACCCGTTCACTCTGCCGGGGATCTTCTGATGGACATTGATCGCTTCATCGGCATTCCCTACGACATGCGGCACATGGACTGTGCCGACCTGGCTCTGCTTGTGCAGCGCGAGCTTTTCGGGCGCACGGTAATGCTGGCGGGCAAGCGCCCGCGGCTCCTGCGCGACGACGCGCAGGCCCAGGCCATTCGTGCCTACACCCAGCAGCTGGCCGATCCCGTTGCGCAGCCGCAGGACGGTGACGCTGTCCTCATGCGAGAGATCGGTGCGGCTGAGGCGGGCCATATCGGCACCTACTTTTTTCTTAACTTCACGCCATACGTGCTGCACACCACCGCCTTGTTGGGCGCCAGCGTGCTGCACCGGCGGCAGGATCTGTCGGCCACGGGGCTGACCGTCGAAGGGTTTTACCGATGGAAATGAACCGCGCCGAGCTGGCGGCTGTGGATGGCGTGGCAGGCGATCTGCTCGACGGCTGCGGCCGCCTGCTGATCACCCCCAATCCGGTGACTGTGGACGGGCAGCGCAACGTGCCTGCAGATCTGCGCCCGGATGAAACGCTCGATGCGTTCTTGCGCCGCCATGTCCCGGGCATTGAATCTGGCGCCTGGACCGTGATGATCGGCGGCGCCACGATCCCGCGCACGATGTGGTCGCGCACCAGGCCCAAGCATGGGCAGCTGATCGCCTGCCGGGCCTCGGTGGGCAAGCAGGTTGTGCAGCTCGCGGCCATTGCAGCGCTGAGCTACTTCACCATGGGTATGGGCGGCATTGCTGGTGGCGCTTTCATGGGGTTGAAGGGGGCAATCGGATTTGCTGCTGCCATGGGCTCCTTTGTGGCTGGCTCGGTGCTGATCAACAAGGTGCTGGGTCCCAAGGTGCCCAAGATGGGGGAGGCCGCGGCCGCCCGCCAGGTGCACAGCCTGACCAGCCAGCGCAACAGCCCGCGGCCCTATGAGTCGATGCCGACGCTATGGGGCGAGATGCGCGTCACGCCAGACCTAGCAGGCCAGCCCTACGCCTGGTTCGAGGGCGATGACCAGTACCTGAGCACTATCCTGCTGGGCGGCGTGAACGTGCACAGCGTGGTGGATCTCGCCATTGGCGACACGCCGATTTCCAGCTTCACCGACGCCACCGTTTTCTATAACGGCTTCTCCGGCATGCCCAGCCAAGACGTGCCGCTGTATGGCAACGCCGACAGCATCGCCGGCGGCGAGCTCGAGAACAACGGCGGCTGGGTAATGCGCACCAGCTCGGCCGGCACCATCGCGCTGCAGGTGGACATCGAGGGTCAACTTTACGATGTAAGCGGCGACAAGTTTCTCGCCAACAGCGTGCCTCTTTTCATCGAAACGCGCCCTGTGGGTGCAGGCGAATGGCGCACGGCTGTCAATGAGACGTTGAGTAATGCAGCCTCAGACTTGATGCGCCGCACGTTCACCGTTCCTGTGGCGCAAGGCCAGCATGAGGTGCGTGTGCGCATCGGCAAGCCGCTCTGGGACGAAGGCGAAGGCAAGGATGCCTGCAAGCTGTCGTGGAGCGTGCTCAAGAGCATCCAGCCGGACACGACCGAATACAGCGGCTGGGGTCGCATCGGCATCAAGATCAAGGCCACAGGCCAGATCTCCGGCAGCCTGGACACGCTGCGTGCGACCTACCGCGCCAAGCCTCTGTTGCTGTGGAATGGCGCCGAGTGGGTCACCGCGACCACGCGCGCCGAGGGCCTGAGCAATCCGGGCGCCATTCTGCTGCAGACGCTGCGCGGCGTGTATGGACCCGACCCGATCACAGGGGAGCGGGTACTGCAGTTCGGCTTCGGCATGTCCGACGAGCAGATCGACATCGAAGGCTTGAAGGCTTTCATGCTGCACTGCGCCGCGCGCGGATACACCTACGACCGCTGGATTACGGGCTCGATGTCGCTGGGCCAGTTCTGCGAGGAGGTGGCGCTTGCTGGCATGGGCGAGTTCTCCTGGACCGATGGCAGCCGGCCCACGGCCGTCTTCGTCTCGAGCGGCCAGCCGCTGTCGGGCGTGGTCAACATGGCCAACATGCTCAAGGGCTCCTTCTCGGTGGCCTACAACCTGGCCAACGCCGCCGACGGCATCGAGTACCAGTACCTGGACCGCGATCGCAACTGGGAGACGCAGACCCTGCGCGTGGCCGCGCCCGGCGAAACCACAATGCTCAACCCTGCGCGCATCACGGGCGAGGGCGTGACCACCGAGGCTCATGCCGCGGTGCTGGCGCGCTACCACCTGGCGCAGTCGCTGTTCCAGTACAAGACCATCAGCTTTGGCGCCGACATTGAGCACCTGTCCTATCGACGCCTGTCGGTACTGTCCGTCAGTCACGATCTGACGCAATGGGGCTACGGCGGCCGCGTGATGAGCGCGGGGCTGAATGCAGCGGGCAAGGTCGTGCTGCAGCTGGATGAGCCCGTGCCGCCCATGGCCCAGGCCTATGTCGGCCTGCGCGTGCCCGGTGCCCGTGGCTACCGTGTGTTTCGGGTCGAGGCGCTCGAGGCCGAATCGGACTGGATCTCGCTGGTCGAGCCATGGCCTGCGGGCGTGAAGTTCCCTGGCCAAGACCTGAATAACCCCGCCCACGACACCCTCTGGTGCTACGACTTCAAGGCTACACCCGGCTACCGCGTGCGCGTGGTCGGCATGCAGCCCGAAGCCGACCTCAAGGGCGCCCAGGTGACCTGCGTGCCGGAGGGGCCCGAGTTCTGGGACTATGTGCTCAACGGCAACTACACGCCGGCGCCCAACGAGTCGAGCCTGGCCCTGGGCCGGCCCAAGGTCTCGAACCTGCGCATCACCGAGAAGGTCAATGTGCAGGGCGACACCGAGTGGTACTCGCTGAGCCTGACCTGGGATGTCGAGGGCGAATACGACCACGCCCAGGTCTGGGCAGGCCGCGACGGCTCCGAGCTGCTCTTGGTCGACGGCAATGTCATGGGCAGCCGCGCCGAGTTCCGCATCGACGGCGCTGGCGAATGGCTGATCGAGGTGCGCCCGTTCAATTCGTCGGGCCAGCTGGGCGAGTACGCCACGGTGCTTTACACCACCGGCATCACCCAACTGCCGCCGCGTAACGTGGACACGTTCGCGGTGCACCTGATGGCGGGCGAGCTGCGCCGGTTCGTGTGGACCTATGCCGGCGATCAGCGGCCGCTCAACTTTGCCGGCGTGCAGATCCGCTACGCGCCCGGCAATGTTGCGTTGTCGGTGGCCGATTGGGACAACCTCACTCCCATCGGCACCGCCGAGGACATCTACACCGCTGCGCTCGAGACCACTCGGCCCGAGGCCGGCACCTGGACGTTTGCATGCCGTGCAATCAACACTGCCGGCCAGCTGGCCAACGGCGTGCGCACGGTGGCCGCAACCCTGCAGGCGCCTTTCGCTGAGCTCACGGACACCATCGCAGAGGTGACGCATGGCCTGGACGACACGCTGGACCTCATCCGCGGTGAAGTCTCCGACCGAGTCAATGCCGACACGCGGGAAACCCTGGAGCGCGTGCAGGCGGATGCAGACGAGAAGGCCGCCCGCGTGCGCGAGCTGGCCGAAGCGGCCGCCGCGAATGCGCAGAAGCTTGCCGAGGAGCGGAATGCCCGCGCCCAGGAAATCAGCGCGGCCGCTTCGCAGCTGCAGCAGCAGATCCAGACTCTGCAGGCGCAGATCGGCGACGTCCTAGGCGCCGAGGAATACGCAGCCGATCAGGCCTATGCGGTGGGCGACCTGGTGGTGTTCGGCGAGAAGCTGTACCGCGCGCTGCAGGCCAACGTCGGGGTGGTGCCCACGGACGCAGCCTACTGGCAGCTGATCGGCGACTACGCGAGCATCGCCGATGCGGTCGTGGCCCAGGCTGCGCAGATCTCGGAGGCCAGCAGCCGCATCACGCAGGTCGGTGCCGATGTCACGGCGCTGAGCGCCGCGCAGACCAGCCTGGCAGGCCGCCTGACTACGGCCGAGGGCAACCTCTCGGCGCAAAGCGGGGCGCTGGCCAGCCTGCAGCAGACCGTGAGCAGTCAGGGTGGCACGCTGTCTGCGAACAGCAATGCGATTACAGCTCTGACGAACAAGATCGCCAGCCGGCCCAACCTGCTGCCCAACGGTTCGTTCGAGCGCGGCATAAGGGGCTGGTCGGAGATCGCAGTCACGGGTGGAGTCTCGGACTGGATTACAGGCAATGACGCAGCCTGGGGTTTCCGCGCGCTGCGCTTCGGCTTCAGCGCTGACAACATCACGACGGGAGCGCTGCAATCTGACCCCTTTCCTGTGCGCGCGACAGTGGTCTACGCAGTCGCAGGCGATACCTTGATACTCAATGCGATTGCCGGGCAAGTCGGTTTCGATCTGTATTTTCTCGATAGCCTGGGCAACCCCGTGCTGGGCGGCGATGGCCCCAACAATTTGACCGCGGTATGGCATGACTTCAGCGTCAGTGACCACTATCGGAACCTGCATGCGGTGGAATTTCAGGCGCCGGCGGGTGCCACCCAGGCCCGAGCCCGCTTTCTGTTCGAAGGTATCCGCGGCGGTGCGGATTGCGTGATCGGATGCCGCCAAATCAAGGTTGAAGCTGGCGGCCTTCCTGTCACGCCCTACAGCCTCGAAGGCTCGCTCGCTGCCGAGTCAGCAGCGGCCAGCGTGCTGGAGGGGCGCGTCGCTGTCAATGAGGCAGGGCTGACGTCTGCATCTCAATCCTTGGTCAGCTTGGACAACCGTGTGGGTGCCGCCGAGTCTCAGGACTCTGCGCATTCGGGCGCCATCAGTGGTCTGCAGGGTTCGGTGTCGTCGATCAACGGTGCACTGAGTTCGCAGAATTCCCTGATCTCGAGTCTGCAGGGTTCGGTGTCGTCGCTCCAGAATGGCAAGGCCGACGCCGGCGCGCTGAGCATCCTCGAGAACCGGGTCCACGTCGCCGAAGGGATTGTGGATTCGACGTCTCGGTCCCTGGACAGCTTGACCAACCGGGTGACCGGCGCCGAGGGCGTGAACTCCGCCCAGGGCGGCGTATTGAGCGGCCTGCAATCGGATGTGTCCTCGATCAATGGTGCGCTGAGCTCGCACACCTCGCAGCTGTCGAACCTGCAAGGCTCGGTGTCGTCGCTCCAGGCGGGCAAGGCCGATGCTGGCGCGCTGCAGAGCTTGGATACCCGGGTGGGTGCCGCCGAGGCCAATCTGTCCTCAACGTCGACTGCACTGACTGCGCTCACCAACAAGATCGTGAGCCGCCCCAACCGCTTGCCCAACGGTTCTTTCGAGCGGGGTCTGGAGGGCTGGTCTCAGCAGGGAGGAGGTGTCTGGCTGCTGGGCAACGATTCAGCGTGGGGCTTCCGCGCGCTGCGCTATGGCTTCAACACTGCCAATGCCACGACCGGCACATTGGAGTCCGATCCGTTCCCCGTCCGTGTCGCAATGGAATACATCATTGCGGGCGACAGCGTGTTGTTGGGCGCCATCTCTGGCTCCGTGGGTTTTGACATGCAGTTTCTCGACGGCAACGGTAGCACCGTGCCTGGGGGAGATGGGCCCAACAACATGGTTTCGGCGTCGCACGATTTCAGCGTCAGTGACCACTATCGCAATCTGCACGCGGTGGCTTATGCCGCGCCGCCGGGCGCCGTTCAGGCGCGCGCGCGGTTCATCTTTGAGGGAATCCGCGGCGGTGCCGATTGCGTAGTGGGATGCCGCCAGATCAAGGTAGAGGCCGGAGGGCTGCCTGAGACACCCTACAGCATGGAGGCGGAACTGGCCTTGGAGGCGGCTGCAACCAGGACGCTGGAGAGCAAGGTCGCGGCCACCGAAAGTGGCTTGTCATCTGCATCGTCCTCGCTGACAAGCCTGGCCAACCGCATCGGCGCTGCAGAGTCGCAGGGTGCTGCGCAATCGGGTGCCATCAGCGGGCTGCAGTCGGAGACCTCTTCGATCAATGGCGCGCTGAGTTCGCACACCTCGCAGATCGCAAGCCTGCAGGGCTCCGTGTCTTCGCTGCAAGCAGGCAAGGCCGACGCCGGCGCGCTGAGCAGCCTCGAGGGGCGTGTGAGCGCCACCGAAGGTGGCTTGCAGTCTGCGTCGACGTCTCTGACCAGCCTCACCAATCGGGTGGTGGATGCGGAGGGCGTGAATTCGGGACAGGCGGGTGCAATCAGCGGATTGCAGTCGAGTGTCTCGTCCATCAACGGCGCCCTGTCGTCGCAGACGTCCCAGCTCACGCACCTGCAGGCCCAACTGGCGAACCGGCCCAATCTCTTGCCGTACGGCGGGTTTGAGGCTGGCTCCAAAGGATGGCGCGCCGATGGCTGGAGCATTGGCAACACAAGTACATGGGGAATGTCTGCCCTGCGTTTCAATGCCAGCGGCACCTTCTCGCTGGACTCCGATCCGTTTGATCTTGCAGGACCTGCGCCTTACGTGATTACGGCCGACACCTTGCTGCTCAATGCCACGGCGGGCGCGGTCTATGTCGACCTGCAGTACTTCGCCGCAGATGGGCGGCTTTTGAAGGATGGCCTTCAAAAGCCAGTGTCGACGCTGCATGACTTCAGCACCGGCAATGAGATGCGCGAAGCGCATGCCGTCAGCGACGACGCGCCCCCTGGGACTGCGTTTGCGATCGCGCGCTTTGTGGCCTTCGGCATTCAAGGGCCCAATGCAATCGTGGGATGCCGGATGGTCAAAGTCGAGCGGGGCGGGCTGCCTGCAACCGGCAATTCTTCGGAGGCAACGGCGGCGGCCGAGGCGGTGGCATTTTCGTCGCTCTCTGCCAAGGTGACACAGGCCGAGGGAAACATCACGTCCCAGGCGAGCCAGGTCACGGGCCTGAGCAGCACGGTCGCTGGGCATACATCCAGCATCAACCAGCAAGCCAGCACGCTGGCCAGCCTGAACGGGCAGATCCAGTCCACCTGGGTGCTGAACGTGACGGCGGGCGGAAAGGTCGCGGGCATGGCGTTCCGTAACGATGGGACTACCAGGGACCTCGTGTTCCTGACGGATAGGTTTGCAGTCGCCACGAATGACACAGGCCCGGGGCAATACCCGTTTGTCCTCGGCAACGTAGGCGGCGTGCCGACTGCGGCCTTCAACGCCAATCTGAATGTGGACGGTGGAATCCTGACGCGGCACCTTGGCGCCCAGCAGGTGACTGCCGACAAGTTGCGGGTCACCCAGCTTTCGGCCGTGACGGCCGATATGGGGGACGTGAGAGCCGGGCTTGTCCATAACAGTGACAACTCCACCTATCTCAACCTGAATGCCCAGGGTACAGACATCGCGTTTCAGATTGGTGGTGGGCGGTTTCATGCCCGCGCCAATGGCTATGTCGAAGCGGACCGGATCAACATCCGTCGACGTGACGTCTTGGCCACTGGCACAGCTTTTTGGGGCCATATGTGGCGGGCAGGTGATGCCCATGACCCCGGCATTTTCGTAATTGACACGCTCATCGACGACCCGCAGGGGGTTGATTTCTCAATCAACCAACCGTTTCATGCAGTTGTGACGTTCTCCAGTGGGCCGGTCCAGTTCTACAACCTGGGCAACGAAAAAGCTTTCGACCTGGTGTGTGACTGCAGCGTTGCTTTGACAGCAAGTCACTACAGCCAATCTTCTTCCGTTCCATACGTGTCACCACGGCTGCAGATCGTTGTGCGCCCATTGGTACGCAACGCGCATGAAAGAGTAGCCAGCATCGCTTTGAACTATTTCACTTGGAGCTTGTTTCGCGCATGAACTCAGCTATTTATGCCCGCATTGACGATGACGGCTTCTTGGTCGCCTTGGTTAATGCCCTTCTGATGCCGGAGGTCGTTGACCAGCCCGGCTATGTGCCGGCACCTACTCCAGACCCGTTTCACTTGCCTGGCTTTGTCTGGCGCTTGATCGACGGGCACTGGGAGCAGGTGCCCGATCTACGCGGCCGCGAGTACGTCGACCCGACTGGCGCGCAAAAGGTCGCGATCACCCATGTCCTGCAGCAACCGCCCACCGGGTGGGTCCTGCTGCCGGCTTAATTTTTTCAACCACCACAGAAAGTAAATGATGAACGCAACCACCAGCACCAACATCGTCGGCCTGAGCAAGGCTCTGGTAGATCCCCAGTCCGGCGCGCCGGTCGAGTTCTACACCATCAGCCAGTACACCATTCGCGTGAACGGCAGCAGCCAGGTCGTGCTGCAGGGCTACGTCAGCAAGGCAACGCGTGACCTGGGCAAGTCGGCGCTCGCGCACTCTGCGATTGAGATTGCCGCAGTCCCTCCAGCGAACGTCGACCACTACCAGTGGTTCTACCAGCAAGTGCCGGAAATCGAGAACAGCCAGATGACGGGTGCTGTCCCGGTTTATGCAGAGGCTTGAATCTGCAACCGATGGGCCGAGCGTGCGCACTTGCATAGCGGCCCAGCGACGCCCTGCACCGCGTTGAGGCCGTTCCTAACATAGGTCGAGGGAGAACAAATGTGAACCAATTGAATCTGGACCCGGTCTCGGTGTCGATAGCGGTGGCAGGGCTGCTGTTCGGCCCGGCGCTGGCGGGCGTGATCGGGCCCTATGCCGTGATCATCATCAGCTGCACCGTGGGCGCAGGCTGGGCACTGGGCCGGCGAGATCCGGCGGCGCGCTTGTCTGCCGCCTGGTACTTCCTGCGCCTGAACGCCACAGCGGTCATCGTGACCGTGAGTCTGGCCCAGCTCGCAGGCCGGTGGATCGGTAGCGATGACCATTCCTGGCTGCTGGCCCCGATCGCGCTGATCGTGGGTGGCGTGGGAGATGACTGGCCCGGCGTGGGTCGGTGGCTGCTGCAGCGCGCCGGCAGCATTTTGGAACGCCGCGCCGGCGGCGGTGGAGGATCGACATGACGTGGCAAACCCATCAACTGCTGGCGGTAGCCAACCTGATCATCTGCAGTGGCATCGCCTGGGCCTGCATCTGCCGGCTCAACTCCGAGATCTGCCGGCGCTTTCGCGTGGCGCGGGCGCGGTACACGCTGCTGCTCGCCGGCGCCGTGGGCAACGGAATGCAGCCCGCACTGTGGGACAGCTGGCCCACGGTCGGCAGCGTGCTCTTTACCGCATGCGTGCTGTTCGGCCTGGCAATCAACGTCGTGCGCTGGTACGGGCGCACGCATCCAATGCGACGAAAGGAAGATACCCATGACATTCGATGAAGCATTCGAGCGGCTGATCAAGCACGAGGGCGGCTACGTCAACCACCCCAATGACCCGGGCGGCGAGACGAATTGGGGCATCACGCTGCGCACGGCGCGCGAGGCCGGCTACACCGGGACCATGCGGGCCTTGACCCGGACCCAGGCCAAAGAGATCTACCGCACTGCGTACTGGGGCCGTGCTCGCGCCGAGCAGTACGACCCGGCGATCGGCTTTCAAGTTTTCGACGCCGCAGTCAATCACGGCATTGGTAACGCTGTGCGCTTCCTGCAGCGCGCGGCGGGCGTAGCTGATGACGGCGCCGTGGGCCCGCTGACCGTGGCCGCCATTCGCGCCATGACAGTGACGGATGTGCTGGCCCGTTTCCAAGCTGAACGCTTGGAGTTCTACATCAAGCTCAGCACTTGGCCCGCCTTTGGCAAGGGCTGGGTGCAGCGGGTTGCGGGCAACCTGCGTTATGCGGCGGTGGACGCATGATCGCGCGTATCAAAGCCCATGCGCTGCAGCTGCTGGCCCTGCTGTTGCTGATCAGCCTGGTGTGCAACGGCGCGCTGGCTTGGGCATACCTGGGGCAGCGCGACGCTGCGACGGCTGCTCGCGCCTCGATCGCTGGCGCGGAGCAGCAGCGCGATGGCGCGCGCAGCGCGGCCCAGGCCTGCAGCGATGGTGTTGCCGGGTTAGAGACCGCCGCCGCACAGCGGCATGCGCAGGCCGAGCCAGCGCGCGCTGCAGCTGCTGCACAGGCCCAGGAGTTAAACCAGCGCGCCGACTACACGCTATCCACGGCGCCGACCGCGCCCGGCGACGCATGCGCGAGCGCGCAGGCGCTGGGCGCGGCTTGGTTGAAGGGGAGGGCCAAGCCATGACGCGCGCCAGTCTGCTGCTGTGCACGCTGGCGCTCGGCGGATGCGCAGCCGCGCCGCGCGTGGAGGTGCAGACCGTCAAGGTGCCCATGCCTGTGGAGTGCCGCGAGCCAATCCCGGAACGCCCGAGCATGCCGACCGAGGCCCTGGCCGAAGACGCCGACCCGTTCGAGCTGCTGCGCGCTGCGCTGGGCGAGATCGACCGACGCGAGGGCTATGAGGTCCGGCTGCTGGCCGCACTGAAAAACTGCACGCGTCCGCTCACTTCACAGGAGTGACCTGGAGTTCAAGCGCATATCCCATCGCAGCCAACGCGGCGGCCACGGTGTCGATCTTGGTGGCATGGCCCAGGTCGAAGATGCGCGTGAGCTCTTGGGGCTTGATTCCCATAGTGCGCGCCAAGTCGGCGGGACGAATGCCGGTGGTCAGCCGCGCATTCAACAGCGCCACCTTGGCGGCCACGCTGGGTGGCAACTCCACCAGGCGCTCATCCTTTTGCGCCTTGCTTGGTGCGGGAACCGTGCGGCCGTCCTCGAAGTAGAACGTCATCGCAGTGACGAGCGCGTCCCGCGCCATTGCCTCTGCTTCCTCCAGGGTGTCGCCCTGTGTGATCGCCTCGGGGATGTCGCGGAACGTGACGGTGTAGCCCCCCTCGTCTGCAGGATCGAAGTGAGCAGGGTACTTTTGCATGATGATTTCCTTCTGAGAGTCGTGAAGCCCAGGATTCAGGCTAGGCCCTTTCGGGCCTGCCTCCTTATTTAAGTCCTAGTTGCTTGAGGATTGCGCGTCTTGTGCCGTCCTTAAGCTCTTTACCCGGGTGTCTGGGAAGGGTGCTGACTTTGCCGTTTAGGTACAGTCTCCAATGACCTGAACCGTTCTCGACTCTGACACCCTGATCTTCCAGCCACCGCTTGAATCCGGTGATTTTCACGACTCTCTTTCAGTTGTTGCGATGATGAATTATAAACATTAATGCTTATCTGTGCAAGCAAAAATGTTTATGAATTTTGCGAAGTAGAAACGAAAAGGTCAGGGGTCGGGCGATTGCATCGCCGCTACCCGCTACGCCCAAGCTGCAGCCGACGCCACTGCCGCTTGAGATCTCGCAGATCGACACGTGCAGCTCGCAGCCCGTGTTGCAGAGGGCGCGGGAGTAGTTGGAGAGCTTGTCGGCCTGGTCGAACTCCGAGACGCCCAGGTGAAGGCCCTGAAAGGGCATGTTGGGGCCGATGGGGTGTTGCTGGGGCGCTAGTCTCCAATGACGCTAGGCTGGTCCGTGAAGTACCGCCGTTAGGTAATAACCTCGACCATGAGCAGACATAAAGCAGCGCTGCTTTATCGCTTAAGATTACCTTTGGGTGGCAGGCCGGTTCGGGCGTGTCAGGCATAGCGAAGGTCGGGCCGCCTCGCGGTCTATCCATGTACCGCTTTTATGAGTTCCACCCTGATCCACGAGATCGCTGCAGCGATCTTTGCTATTGCGCTACTGCATACCTTCGCTGCCAAGCAGTTCGAGCGTCTTTCCCACCGCTATCCGCGCCATGCGGGCCTCTTCCACCTGTTGGGCGAGGTCGAGGTGGTCTTCGGCTTTTGGGCCATCGTTTTGATCGTTTTGATGGCGCTGGTCGTCGGAGGTAGCGAGGCGCTGCAGTACGCCGAGACGCGCAACTACACCGAACCGCTCTTCGTCTTCGTCGTGATGGTGATCGCCGCTTCGCGTCCGGTGCTGCGCACGGTGATGTCGCTAGTCAACACCGTTGCCGCCTCCGCCCCGGTACGAACGCCTTTGGCCACCGCATGGCTTGGCTTGGCGGCGGTCCCCTTACTGGGATCCCTAATCACTGAGCCGGCCGCGATGACCATCGCCGCGCTCCTGCTAGCACCTCAGATCTTCCGCCCTGAGGTGCCAGAGCGCGTGAAGTACCTAGCGCTCGGCGTCTTGTTCGTGAACGTGTCGATTGGCGGAACGCTGACCTCCTATGCGGCCCCGCCAGTCCTGATGGTGGCCAGCGCATGGCAATGGGACAGCGCCTTCATGCTGGCAACCTTCGGCTGGAAAGCGGCGCTGGCAGTCCTGGTGAACGCCACGATGGCGACGTTCGTCCTGCGTCGCTACCTGCAGCCCGCTTTGGTCGGACACGACGAGCTCCCCGCCATAAACCGTGTTCCGGCGTCGGTGGTAGCCGTGCACTTGGCACTGCTCGCCGGCGTCGTGTTTTTCGCCCACCACCCAGTGGTCTTCCTCGGCCTGTTCCTGATGTTCCTGGGTTTCACCCAGGCCTACGAGCGTCACCAGAGCCCGCTGATCCTCAAAGAGGCACTACTTGTCGGCTTTTTCCTGGCGGGGCTTGTCGTGCTGGGGGGCATGCAGCAATGGTGGCTGCAGCCCATCGTCTCCGGCCTGACGCCGGTCGCACTTTTCCTGGGGGCGATTGGGCTGACGGCTATTACGGACAACGCTGCCCTTACTTACCTTGGCTCGCTGATCGAAGGGATCTCTGACCAGTCAAAGTACATGCTGGTAGCCGGCGCAGTTGCGGGAGGCGGCCTCACTGTGATTGCCAACGCGCCTAATCCTGCAGGCGTGTCTCTGCTCAAGCGCGGATTCGCCGATGAGACGATCAGTGCTGGCGGACTACTGTTGGGCGCTTTAGGGCCAACAATCATTGCTGGGGCGGCGTTCATGTTTCTATAGATAAATAAGAAACCTGAGCGGCCAAACTGCCGTGACAGAACCTAAAAGCTAACCTAACAAGCGGATTGTGCACCACACCAAGACTGTACGCGCATACAGCATCAGTCTGTCAAGTAACCCGTACCGAAGCCGGCTATAACGCGATTTTTTGGTGTAGGTTTTAGTGTAGCTTTTGCGGGGTTTTGGATGCGCTCATAGGGGGATGAAGATCTGCCATTGAACTACGCCCGCATCGACCGGCACCCTGCGCTGTGGCGACCGGCAACCGAAGCCGCAACTATACGGTATTTGCCCAGCCCGCCACAAGGCATCACGGCACCGCGGCGGCGTCCATGCGTTCGCCACGCGCCACATGCACCCGGTCGCGGCCGGCCTGCTTGGCCTGGTAGAGCAGGCCGTCGGCATGGGACAGCGCGGCCGACAGCTCGCTCAGGTCGGCGATCGGCGCGATGCCGAAGCTGATGGTCATGCGCTCGCCTTCGGGCAGCAGGTTCCGGTCATCGCTCAGCTGGGTGCGGATGCGCTGCGCAATGCTTTCCGCGCTTGCAAGATCGGTGCGCAGCAGCAGCACGAACTCCTCGCCGCCGAAGCGCGCGACCAGGTCGCTGGTGCGCACCTGCTGGGTCAGGGCCTTGGCCACGGACTGCAGCACGTAATCGCCGCGCGCATGGCCCCAGGTGTCGTTGACGCGCTTGAAATGGTCGATGTCGCCGATCAGCAGCGTCCAGGGGCCGAGCCCCGGGCCGTCGTGCAGCAGCGCTTCGGCCGCCTCGCGGAAGGCGCGGCGGTTGAGCAGGTTGGTCAGGGGATCCAGGTTGCGTTCGATACGCAGCGCGCTCAGCGCGTCGCGCACTGTATTGGCCAGCAGCAGCAGCGCGAACAGCAGCACGAAGAACAAGGTGGTGGCCAGCATCATCTGCCAGTACGAGGCGAACGCGCGCGCGCCTTCGTCCATGCTGCCCAGCGCCAGCGACAGCAGCGGGCGGATGCTGGTGTTGATGGCAAACAGCACATAGGACCAGTACATCGCGCGCTCGAGCCAGCCGGTGGCCGGGCGCAGGCGCAGGATGTGCGGCGCGGGCAGCAGCTGCAGCAGGCCCAGCCCGGCATTGAGCCAGTACAGCCGTATCCAGACGTCGGGCAGCACCTGGCTGTAGTGGTACATCGCCGCGATCACCACGGCGCCGATCGCCAGGCCCAGCCGGGGGTGGGCCGAGACCCCGTAGTAGCCGGCAATGCCGCGCGCAAAGCACCAGGCGCCAAACAGGTACATCACGCCCGTGACCACCGCCCAGCGGTGCATGTCCGCGGGCAGCATCAGCGTCTGCCAGGCCAGCGCCAGGCCCACCAGCGCATAGCTGGCCGCGACCCAGGGCAGGTAGCGGTGGCGCCGCTGCACCAGCCAGCAGCCCAGCACGGTGCCGGCCAGCAGCAGCATGCAGGCTGGAATGATCAGCAGAAAGAGTCGGTCGATGAGAAAGGACACGGAATCGGCAACTGGGCAACGCAGGGAAGGGGGACGGCACGCTGCCATCCGGACGTGTGCGCATGCAGGAGCGCGGCGCGCGGGATCGGCGCCGGAGGATGGGGATGCCGGGCGGCATTTTCCAGCATGCGCCAAAAGCCCTTGGAATTGCTCGGTTCTGCCGGTCATCGGCCTGTGCTTGCGCTGCAGCTTGGACCGCAAGCCAGCAGTGTGCATCCCGCCAAAAGCGTGGCCATGGGGCAAGCCCTAGAATCCGGCCCAGTGGCCCAGGGTACAACGGTTCTAGGAGCGGCGTGAGCGATTATTTTTCCGCCGTGCAGGCGGCTTTCTCGGCAGAGGGCGCGATCGCGCGCTCGCAGCCGCATTTCCGCCCACGCAGCGGCCAGACCGCGATGGCCATGGCGGTGGCCGAAACGATTTCCGGCGGCGGGGTGCTGGTCGTCGAAGCCGGCACCGGGGTCGGCAAGACCTATTCCTATCTCGTGCCGGCGCTGCTCAGCGGCCAGCGCGTGCTGGTCTCGACGGCGACCAAGGCGCTGCAGGACCAGCTGTTCTCGCGCGACCTGCCCGGGCTGGCGCAGATGCTGGGGCTGCCGCTGCGCATGGCCCAGCTCAAGGGCCGGCCCAGCTACCTGTGCCAGCACCATCTGGGCCAGGCGCGCCAAGGCCGGGGCGCGCCGCAGGACCCGCAGCTGCTGCGCACGCTCGCGCGCGTCGAGGAATGGGCGCGCATCACGCGCAGCGGCGACCTGGCCGAGCTGTCGAGCATCCCGGAGGACTCGCCCGTCTGGCCGCTGGTCACCTCGACGCGCGACAACTGCCTGGGCAGCGCCTGCCCGCAGTTCGTGCCCTGCCACCTCAACGTCGCGCGGCGCGAGGCGCTCGTGGCCGATGTGGTCGTGGTCAATCACCATCTGTTCTTTGCCGATCTCGAAGTGCGCGAATCGGGCGTGGCGCAGCTGCTGCCCTCGGTGGGCGTCGTCGTGTTCGACGAAGCGCACCAGCTCAACGAGACCGGTATCCAGTTCGCCGGCACGCTGGTGGGCACGGCGCAGCTGCAGGGCTATGCGCGCGACTTCCTGGCGCAGACGCTCGAGCACGCGCGCGGCATGGGCGACTGGATGCAGCTGAGCGCCGATCTCGAGCGCACCGTGCGCGACCTGCGCCTGGCCGCCGGTGGCACGGCGGTGGGCGAGCGCCTGCGCTGGCTGGGCGCCGTGCCCGATGGGCTTGATCCCCCGGTCTGGTCACATGCTTTTTCGGGGCTGGGCCAGGCGCTGCATGCGGCGCTGGTCGCGCTCGGCGGCGTGGAGGAGATGGCGGGCGAGCTGCGTCAGCTCTATGCGCGCGGCGAGGCGCTGCTGCGGCGCCTGGCGCTGTTTGGCCGCACCAGCAGCGACGACAGCGTGCGCTGGCTCGATGTGGGCGGGCGCCACCTGCGCATGATCGAGTCGCCGCTGAGCATCGCGCGCATCGTGCGCACGCGCTTGCTGCAGGAGGGCGAGGAGGCCAACCCCGACAGCACGCGCCCCGGCGCCTGGATCTTCACCTCGGCGACGCTGGGCGACGACGAGGACCTGACCTGGTTCACCGAGCCCTGCGGACTGCGCGATGCGCGCGTGCTGCGCGTCGACAGCCCCTTCGACTACGCGCAGCAGGCTGCCGTCTATGTGCCAAGGGAGTTCCCCGCGCCCGGCACGCCCACGCACAGCGCCGAGGTCGCGGCGCTGGTGCAGCGCTCGGCCGAGCGGCTGGGCGGGCGCACGCTGGTGCTCACAACGACGACCAAGGCACTGCAGGCGATCGGCGCGGCGCTGCAGGCGCAGTTCGGGCTGTTTTCGGATTTGGAAGTGCTGGTGCAGGGCCAGGCGCCCAAGCAATTGCTGCTCGAGCGCTTTCGCGCCGGCCGGCAAGGCGAAGGTCAGGGGGGCGGGCGGGGCTGCATCCTGGTGGCGTCGGCCACGTTCTGGGAAGGCGTGGACATGCCCGGCGACGCGCTGGAGCTGGTGGTGATCGACAAGCTGCCGTTTCCGCCGCCCGACGATCCGCTGGTCGAGGCGCGCTCGCAGCAGCTCGAAGCCGTGGGGCGCAGCGCGTTTCGCGACTACATGCTGCCCGAGGCGGCGATGGCGCTCAAGCAGGGCGCCGGGAGATTGATCCGGCGTGAAACCGACCAGGGCGTGCTGGTCATCTGCGACACCCGGCTGGTCGCCAAGACCTATGGCCGGCGGCTGCTGGCGGCGTTGCCGCCGATGCGCCGCCTTCAGACAAGCGCCGACTACGACGCGGCGCTGCAGGCGCTGGCGCTTACCAGAACTTCCACCAGGGATTCGTCTTCTTCGTGAGCTCGATCTGGCCGGTGGCCGCGCCATCGGGGTAGGTGGTCTGCAGCACGCGCTGGGCGTCGTCGCGCAGCTGGGTCATGCCCAATGCGTCGTAGGACTTGATCAGGATCAGGAGCGCTTCGCGCCCCGCGGGCACGCCCTCGTAGTCGGCGAGCGCGGTCTGCGCGCGACCGATCGCCGCGACATAGGCGCCGCGCTCGTAGTAGTAGCGCGCAACATGCACCTCGTACTGCGCCAGCGAATTGACGATGTAGGTCATGCGCAGGCGCGAATCATTGGCGTACTTGGATTCGGGAAAGCGCGTGACGACCGCGCGGAAGGACTCGTAGGAGTCCTTGGCCGCCTGCTGGTCGCGCTCGGACAGGTCCTGGCGCGACAGCCAGGAGAACATGCCCAGGTCGTCGTTGAAGTTGACCAGGCCCTTGAGGTACAGCGCGTAATCGGTGGCCGGGCTCGCGGGGTGGAGCTTGAGGAAGCGGTCGAGCGATGCCTGGGCCTGGGCCTTGTCCCCAGCCTTGTACTGGGCATAGGCCTTCTCGAGCTGGGCCTGCTGGGCCAGCGGCGTGCCGGCGGCGCGGCCCTCGAGCTTTTCAAACAGCGGCACGGCCTTGTCGAAGGCGCCGGAGGAGACCTCGTCGCGCGCTTCGGTATAGATCCGGTCGGGAGTCCATTTCGCGGTGGGATCTTCCTGGGTCTGGGCGCAAGCCGCCAGCAGGCCCGCAGCGAGCACGGCAGGAAGAAGAGGCGAGGACAAACGCAGCATGGCAGGAAGCTTTCTGGCAATAAGGGGCATCTGGTGGCGGCGCTCCACGGGAGAGCCAAGGCCGATGAAGGCGCAGGATACGGCCATTGTAATGTCCGCAAAGTCCCCCGCCCCACGAGGCCTGCGGGCAGCACCTCGGAGCCCTGGGGCCGGGCCTTTCTACAATGCTGCCCATGTTTGTTCATTTGCGCCTGCACTCCGAGTTCTCCGTCATCGACGGAACCACCCGTATCAACGCCATCGTCAAGGCCGCTGCCGCGGACGGCCAGCCGGCAATGGCCATCACCGACTACAACAACATGTTCGGTGCGATCAAGTTCTACAAGGAAGGGCGGGGAAAGGGCGTCAAGCCGGTGCTGGGCACCGAGATCCAGCTCGAGGGCGAAGACGGCGCGGCCACGTCGCGCGTGATCCTGCTGGTGCAGAACAAGGTCGGCTACCACAACCTGTGCGAGCTGCTGGCGCGCGGCTGGACGCGCAACGTCGTGCGCTCGCAGGCGGTCTACACCTGGGAATGGCTGCAGGAGCTCGGCGAGGGCCTGATCGTGCTGTCGGGCGCGCAGGCCGGCCCCGTGGGCCAGGCGCTGATGCGCGGCGACCTGCCCGGCGCGACCCACCAGGCGCTGCGCCTGGCGACGATGTTTCCGCACCGCTTCTACATGGAGCTGCAGCGCGCGGGCCGCGCCGACGACGAAGCCCATGTGCTGGCCGCGGCGCAGCTGGCCGCGCGCTTGAATCTGCCCGTGGTCGCGACCCATCCGATCCAGTTTGCCGGCCCCGACGACTACGAAGCCCATGAAGCGCGCGTGTGCATTGCCGAGGGCGAGATCCTGGGCAACCCCAAGCGCGTGCGGCGCTTCACGCGCGAACAGCACTTCAAGACCCAGGCCGAGATGCAGGCGCTGTTTGCCGATCTGCCTTCGGCGCTTGCCAACAGCGTCGAGATCGCGCGCCGCTGCAGCCTGACGCTGGTGCTGGGCGAGCCGCAGCTGCCGAACTTCCCCGTGCCCGAGGGCATGACGATGGAGTCGTTCTTTCGCAAGGAGTCCTTTGACGGGCTCGAGGTGCGGCTCGAGCTGCTCTATCCCGATCCCGTCAAGCGCGAGCAGCAGCGCGCGCGCTATGTCGAGCGGCTGGAGTTCGAGCTGAACACCATCCTGAAGATGGGGTTTCCCGGTTACTTCCTGATCGTGGGCGACTTCATCAAGTGGGCCAAGAACAACGGCTGCCCGGTCGGCCCGGGCCGCGGCTCGGGCGCGGGCTCGCTGGTGGCCTATGTGCTCAACATCACCGACCTGGACCCGCTGGAATACAACCTGCTGTTCGAGCGCTTCCTGAACCCCGAGCGGGTGTCGATGCCCGACTTCGACATCGATTTCTGCCAGTCCAACCGCGACCGCGTGATCGACTACGTCAAGCAGCGCTATGGCCGCGACGCGGTCAGCCAGATCGCGACCTTCGGCACGATGGCCGCGCGCGCGGCGATCCGCGACGTGGGCCGCGTGCTGGACATGAGCTACATGTTCTGCGACGGCATCTCCAAGCTGATCCCGAACAAGCCCGGTCTGCAGGTCACGCTCAAGTACCCGCCGAACCCGAAGAAGGAAGGCGACAAGTACACCTATGCGATCGAGGCCGAGCCGATGCTGGCCGAGCGCATCGCCAAGGAAGAAGACGTCAAGACGCTGATCGAGATGGCGCAGCGCCTCGAGGGCATGACGCGCAACATCGGCATGCACGCCGGCGGCGTGGTGATCGCCCCGGGTCGCCTGTCCGATTTCTGCCCGCTGTACCAGCAGCCGGGCAGCGACTCGGCCGTGAGCCAGTTCGACAAGGACGACGTCGAATCGATCGGCCTGGTCAAGTTCGACTTTCTGGGCCTGGCGACGCTCACCATCCTGGAGATCGCGCGCGAATTCATCATGCAGCGCCACAAGGGCCAGGAGAACTTCGCCTACGAACGCATTCCGCTCGACGACCACCCGACCTACAAGCTGTTTTCCGAAGGCAAGACGGAAGCGGTGTTCCAGTTCGAAAGCCGCGGCATGCAGGGCATGCTGCGCGACGCCAAGCCCAGCCGCCTCGAGGACCTGATCGCGCTCAACGCGCTGTACCGCCCGGGCCCGATGGACCTGATCCCGAGCTTCGTCGCACGCAAGCACGGGCGCGAAGTGGTCGAGTACCCGCACCCGATGGTCGAGAAGGTGCTGGCCGAGACCTACGGCATCATGGTCTACCAGGAGCAGGTCATGCAGACCGCGCAGGTGCTCGGCGGCTATTCGCTGGGCGGCGCCGATCTGCTGCGCCGTGCGATGGGCAAAAAGAAGCTCGAGGAAATGGCCATGCACCGCGGGCTGTTCCGCGAAGGCGCGGCCAAGAACGGGCTGAACGAGGAAAAGGCCGACGAGGTCTTCGACCTGATGGAGAAGTTCGCGGGCTACGGCTTCAACAAGTCGCACGCCGCCGCTTATTCGCTCCTGGCCTATCACACCGGCTGGCTCAAGGTGCACTACACCGCCGAGTTCTTCTGCGCCAACATGACCGTCGAAATGGACGACACCGACAAGCTCAAGGTGCTCTATGAAGACGCGCTGAAGATGGGCCTGACCTTCGAGCCGCCGGATGTGAACCGCGGCCGCCACCGCTTCGAGCCCGTCACCGACAAGGTCATCCGCTACGGCCTGGGCGCCGTCAAGGGCGGCGGGCAGGCCGCGATCGAGGCGATCGTCGCGGCGCGCGAGGGCACGGGCACGGGCCCGCGCGGCGCGGAGAAGGGCCCGTTCAAGAGCCTGTTCGACTTCTGCCTGCGCGTGGACCGCACGCGGCTGAACAAGCGCACGCTCGAAGCCCTGATCAAGGCCGGCGCGTTCGACGCCATCCACCAGAACCGCGCGGCGCTGGTCGCCTCGATCGACACCGCGTTCGAATTCGCCAGTGCCACGCATGCCAACGCCAATCAGGGCGGGCTGTTCGACATGATGGGCGAGGACGCCGTGGGCTCGAGCACGCAGGAGCCCGAGCTCGCCGAGCGCCTGCCCTGGGGTATCAAGGAGCGGCTGACCTTCGAGAAGACGGCGGTGGGCTTCTATCTGTCGGGCCATCTGTTCGACGAGGTCGAGACCGAGGTGCGGCGCTTCGTGCGCACGCGCATCGAGGAGATGCGCGACAGCCGCGAGCCGCAGGTCATGGCCGGCATCATCAGCGACTTCCGCGCGATCACGGGCCAGCGCGGACGCCTGGGCCTGTTCAAGATCGACGACAAATCCGGAACGATCGAGGCCTCGGCCGACGAGGGCGTGCTCAACGCGCACAAGGAGCTGCTCAAGGAGGACGAATTCGTTGTCGTCAGCGGGCGGCTGCAGCTCGACCATTTCAGCGGCGGGCTGCGCATGAAGGTGCAGCAGCTGTGGAGCCTGTCCGATGCGCGCTGCAAGTTCGGGCGCTACCTGCAGGTCAGCGTCGGCGAGACCATGCCCGATGTGCTGCGCGTGCTGGGCGACTTCCCGGCGCGGCGCATCGAGCACGAGCAGGCCGAACCCGTCGTGCATGGCCTGCGCGTGCGCCTGGGCCTGCGCGTGCAGGCGCCGCGCGGCGCGGCCACGGCCGAGCTGCAGCTGGGCGACACGAGCCGCTTCTACCCCAGCGACGCGGCGCTCGCCGCCTGGTCGGCGCAGGCCGGCAGCGGCCAGGCCGTGGTGATCTACGAATGAAATCGAGGGCCGGCGCGGCAAGCATGCAAAAGGATGCGCGCGCGGGCTTGAAATCGGCGCTTGCCTTCCCATCTGCAAAAGACAAAAGAGCCTCGGTGGCTCGCTAGAATGAATTCATGACACAACCCCCTTCCATTCCACCCAAGCCCCCCGCGGGCCCAGGCGCAGATGACGCTGGTTCGGTCGTGATGGAGCGGCGCGCGCAGCGTGTGGAGCCACCGAAGATGTACCAGGTGGTCATGCTCAACGATGACTTCACGCCCATGGAGTTCGTCATTGCCGTGCTGCAGGAGCTGTTCAGCAAGGACCGCGAGACCGCGACCCAGATCATGCTCAAGATCCATCTCGATGGACGCGGCGTGTGCGGGGTCTACCCCCGAGACATTGCCGCCACCAAGGTCGATCAGGTGCATCAGGCGGCAGCAAAAGCCGGCCATCCACTACAAGCGACGTTGGAGCCTGTTGAATAAGCTGCAACCGCCCCGATTTATCTTCATAATGAAATCACGCAAGCCCAAAGGAGTCCTCTCATGATTGCCCAGGAACTGGAAGTCAGCTTGCACATGGCCTTTGTCGAGGCCCGTCAGCAGCGCCACGAATTCATCACCGTGGAACACCTTCTGCTCGCGCTGCTCGACAACCCCAGTGCGGCCGAAGTGTTGCGCGCCTGCTCGGCGAGCATCGACGATCTGCGCGCCTCCCTGTCGAACTTCATCAAGGACAACACGCCGCAGGTCGCCGGCAGCGATGAAGTCGACACCCAACCCACGCTGGGTTTCCAGCGGGTGATCCAGCGCGCCATCATGCACGTGCAATCGACGGGCAACGGCAAGAAGGAAGTCAACGGCGCCAACGTGCTGGTGGCGATCTTCGGCGAAAAGGACTCGCACGCGGTCTACTACCTGCACCAGCAGGGCGTGACGCGCCTGGACGTGGTCAATTTCATTGCGCATGGCATCAAGAAGAGCGGCGAAACCCCCGAAGCGGCCAAGTCGGATGGCCAGGCCGAAGGCGAAGAGGGCGGCGCGAGCGAGCGCCAGGAAAAGGCCTCGCCGCTCGAGCAGTTCACGCTCAACCTGAACCAGGCGGCCAAGGAAGGCAAGATCGATCCGCTGATCGGGCGCAACTACGAAGTCGAGCGCACGATCCAGATCCTGTGCCGCCGGCGCAAGAACAACCCGCTGCTCGTCGGTGAAGCCGGCGTGGGCAAGACCGCGATTGCCGAGGGCCTGGCCTGGCGCATCACGCAGGGCGACGTGCCGGAAATCCTGGCCGACTCCGTCGTGTATTCGCTCGACATGGGCTCGTTGCTCGCGGGCACCAAGTACCGCGGCGACTTCGAGCAGCGCCTCAAGGGCGTGCTCAAGTCGCTCAAGGACAAGCCCAATGCGGTGCTGTTCATCGATGAAATCCACACGCTGATCGGTGCGGGTGCGGCTTCGGGCGGCACGCTCGATGCATCGAACCTGCTCAAACCCGCGCTGTCGAGCGGCCAGCTCAAGTGCATCGGTGCGACCACCTTCACCGAGTACCGCGGCATCTTCGAAAAAGACGCAGCGCTGTCGCGCCGCTTCCAGAAGGTGGATGTCGTGGAGCCGACGGTGTCGGAAACCATCGAGATCCTCAAGGGCCTGAAGTCGCGCTTCGAGGAGCACCACAACGTCAAGTACGCAGCGGCGGCGCTGCAGGCGGCGGCCGAGCTGTCGGCCAAGTACATCAACGACCGTCACCTGCCCGACAAGGCCATCGACGTGATCGACGAAGCCGGTGCTGCCCAGCGCATCCTGGTCGCGTCCAAGCGCAAGAAGACCATCGGCAAGACCGAGATCGAGGAAATCGTCGCGAAGATCGCGCGCATTCCCCCGGCCAACGTCTCCAACGACGACCGCAGCAAGCTGCAGACGCTCGAGCGCGATCTCAAGAGCGTGGTGTTCGGCCAGGACAAGGCGCTCGAAGTGCTGGCGTCCGCCGTGAAGATGGCACGCTCGGGCCTGGGCAAGGGCGACAAGCCGATCGGCTCGTTCCTGTTCAGCGGCCCTACGGGTGTCGGCAAGACCGAGGCGGCCAAGCAGCTTGCGTTCATCATGGGCGTGGACCTGATCCGCTTCGACATGTCGGAGTACATGGAACGCCATGCGGTGAGCCGTTTGATCGGCGCGCCTCCGGGCTACGTCGGGTTCGACCAGGGTGGCCTGCTGACCGAAGCGATCACCAAGAAGCCGCACGCGGTGCTGCTGCTCGATGAAATCGAGAAGGCACACCCGGACATCTTCAACGTGCTGCTGCAGGTCATGGACCACGGCACGCTGACGGACAACAACGGGCGCAAGGCCGACTTCCGCAACATCATCATCATCATGACGACGAATGCGGGTGCCGAGACCATGAACAAGGCCAGCATCGGGTTCACCAACCCGCGCGCGGCGGGCGACGAGATGGGCGACATCAAGCGCCTGTTCACGCCCGAGTTCCGCAACCGTCTGGACGCGATCGTGGGCTTCAAGTCGCTCGACGAACTGGTCATCATGCGCGTGGTCGACAAGTTCCTGCTGCAGCTCGAAACCCAGCTGGCCGAAAAGCGCGTCGAGGTGACCTTCACCGACAACCTGCGCAAGCACCTGGCCAAGAAGGGGTTCGATCCGCTGATGGGCGCGCGTCCGATGCAGCGCCTGATCCAGGACACGATCCGCCGCTCGCTGGCCGACGAACTGCTGTTCGGCCGCCTGGTCGACGGTGGTCGCCTGGGCGTGGATTGGGTCGAGGGCGAGGGCGACGCAGCGGGCGAAGTCAAGCTCGATATCCAGCCCCTGCCGCGCAAGGAGCGGGGCCGGTCCGAGCCCGCCGAACCCGAAGAAGCCACCGCCGCCGATTGATCCCACGGCCGTGCTATCTTCCCCGAGCCGACAGCCCTGCGCTGTCGGCTTTTTTTGTTTTTCTCCAAAGGCCCTTCTGTGCAATGGTTCAGCGAGTACTGGAACTCCGAGAATGCAATCTCGCTGTTCTGGCTGGTTTGGTGGGTGTATGCAATCGTGATCGGCGTGTGGGTGCTGATGCAGCGCAGCGCACCCGTTGCGACGCTGGGCTGGCTGCTGGCGCTGGCCGCGCTGCCTGTGGGCGGGCTGGGTGTCTATTACTTCTTCGGGCCGCAGCGCTTCAAGCGCCTGCGCAACAAGCGCCTGCGCCGCCACCGCTCCTCGCGCCTGCGCGTGAGCGCGGCGCGCCTGCGCGAGCACATTCCCGCCGCGACCGAACGCATGCACCAGGTCGCGCGCCTGGTGAGCCGCACCGCGGAATTCCCGGTCAGCAGCGCCGAGCGCATGGAGCTGCTGGTCGGCGGCGACCGCACCTATGACGCGCTGCTCGAAGCCGTGCGCGCCGCGCAGCACCATGTGCATCTCGAGTACTACGTGTTCGAGCCCGACCGCACCGGCACCGCGCTGATGGACGCGCTGGTCGAGCGCGCGCGCGCCGGCGTCAAGGTGCGCATGCTGGTCGACTCGATGGGCTCGAAGAAGCTCAAGCGCAAGTTCTACGGCCCGCTGGTCGAGGCCGGCGGCGAGTTCGCGTTCTTCCATCCCTCGAAGATCGGCCGGCGCCTGCGCCCGGTGATCAACTTCCGCACCCACCGCAAGATCATGGTCTGCGATGGCAAGGTCGGCTTCACGGGCGGGGTCAACATCACCGACGAGGAAGACAGCCGGGTGATGGAATGCGCCTACCACGACGTGCACCTGCGCCTCGAAGGCCCCGTGGTCAACTGGCTGCAGACGGTGTTTCTCGAGGACTGGTCGTACGCGCTCGAGCGCACGCACCCCGTGGAGCCGCCCGACCTCGACGAGCTGCTGCCCGAGATCACCGAGGGGCAGTACGCGGTGCAGGTCGTGAGCTCGGGCCCCGACAACCGGCTCGAGGCCATCCACCGCGCCTATGTCGCGGCCATCAATGCCGCTGACTCACGGGTGCTGCTCACGACACCGTATTTCGTGCCCACCGAGTCGGCGATGACCGCGCTCACCAATGCCGCGCTGCGCGGGGTCGACGTGCAGATCCTGGTGCCGGAGAAATCCGACTCCTTCATCGTCACCGCGGCCGCGCGTTCGTACTTCGACGAGCTGATCGCCTGCGGCGCCAAGGTCTACGAATACCGCGCGCGCATGCTGCATTCGAAGACCCTGGTGGTCGACGACAGCATGGCGATCATCGGCACGGCGAATTTCGACCACCGCAGCTTCTTCCTGAACTACGAGGTCTGCGCGATTGCCTACGGGCTCAAGCTCAACGGCGACCTCGCGCAGCAGTTCACCGTGGACCTGCAGAACGCGCGCCAGGTGCAGTACGAGCGCAAGCAGCGCTTTGTCGTGCGGCTCTGGGACTCGGTCGCGCGGCTGTGTTCACCCCTGCTTTGATACGCCGACAGGGTCAAATCGCGGGCATACTCCGGGCATGGCTGAAACCACGTTCTTCTGGCACGACTACGAAACCTTTGGCGCGCAACCGCGCTATGACCGCCCGGCCCAGTTTGCCGGGGTGCGCACCGACCTGGAGCTCAACGAGATCGGCGAGCCCCTGGTGCTGTACTGCCAGCCCACGGGCGACTACCTGCCCGATCCGCAGTCCTGCCTGATCACCGGCATCACGCCGCAGCAGTGCGCGGCGCAGGGCGTGGCCGAGCATGCGTTCGCGGCGCGCATCGAGGAGGAGTTCGCGAGCCCCGGCACGGTGGGCGTGGGCTACAACTCGATCCGCTTCGACGACGAGATCACGCGCTTCATGTTCTGGCGCAACCTGATCGACCCCTATGCGCGCGAATGGCAAAACGGCTGCGGCCGCTGGGACCTGCTTGACGTCGTGCGCATGGTCTATGCGCTGCGCCCCGACGGCATCGTCTGGCCGCGCAAGGACGATGGCACCGTGAGCTTCAAGCTCGAGGACCTCGCGCGCGCCAATGGCCTGGCCCATGCGCAGGCGCATGACGCGTTGAGCGACGTGCGCGCGACCATTGCGCTGGCGCGGCTGATCCGCAAGCTCCAGCCGCGGCTGTTCGACTTCGCGTTCGGCCTGCACAAGAAAGACCGCGTGCTGCACGAGCTCGGCTTGCCCGCCGTCGCTGCCGATGCGCGGCCGTTCCTGCATGTCTCGGGCATGTTCGGCGCCGCGCGCGGCTGCATTGCCGTGATGTGGCCGCTCGCGACCCATCCCGCGAACAAGAACGAGATCCTTGCCTGGGACCTGTCGGAAGATCCCTCGCAGCTCGCGCAGCTGGGCGTGGAGGAGCTGCGCCTGCGCATGTTCACGCGCGCCGCCGATCTGCCCGAGGGCGTGGCGCGGCTGCCGATCAAGAGCATCCATGTCAACAAGTCGCCGATGGTCGTGAGCAGCCTCAAGACGCTGAGCCCGGCCATGGCGCAGCAGTGGGGCATCGACATGGAGCAGTCGCTGCAGTACGCCGCGGTCGCGCGTGATCTGCCGGACATGAGCGCGCTGTGGAAGCAGGTGTTCCAGCGCCCGCCGCTGGGCCCGGTCGATCCCGACCAGGACCTCTACGGCGGCTTTGTCGGCAACGAGGACCGGCGCCGGCTCGAGCACCTGCGCGCGCTGTCGCCGCTGGAGCTGGCCATGGACCGCACCGGCTTCGACGACCCGCGCCTGGGCGAGCTCGTGTTCCGCTACCGCGCGCGCAACTTCGCCGACACGCTGTCGCCCGAGGAGCAGCAGCGCTGGCTCGAACACTGCGCCGCCTGCCTGCTCGACGGCAAGGGCGGGGCGCGCACGGCCGAGCGCATGTTCGCGGAGATCGATCAGCTGTCGGAGACGGCGGATGAGCGGGGGGAGGAGATTCTGGGGGCGCTTTATGACTATGCGGAGTCGATAGTGCCGGATGCTTAAGGCTTGGGTTCCTGGTTTTGAGGACAGGCCGTTCATCCTTCGACAGGCTCAGGATGAGCGTACTGTCCTAAAGAAGCGGCAATCTTCAGTTCACACCCCCCCAAAAAACCGATAACAAACCGCAATTGCCGCCGCCACCCCCGCAAACTCCGCCAGCAGCGCACACCCCACCGCATGCCGCGCGCGCTGGATGCCGACGGCGCCGAAGTAGACGGCCAGCACATAGAAGGTGGTCTCGGTGCTGCCCTGGATGGTGGCTGCGGCCAGCGCCGCGAAGCTGTCCACGCCCTGGCTCTGCATGGTCTCGATCAGCATCGCGCGCGCGGCGCTGCCCGAGAACGGCTTGACCAGCGCGGTGGGCAGCGCATCGACGAAGCGCGCATCCCAGCCGCCCGCATCGACCACCCAGCGGATGCCCGACAGCACATAGTCGAGCGCGCCCGAGGCGCGGAACACGCCCACCGCGCAAAGCATCGCGACGAGATAGGGCAGCAGCCCCTTGGCGACATCGAAGCCTTCCTTGGCGCCCTCGATGAAGCTGTCATAGACGGGGATGCGGCGCCAGGCGCCCAGGCAGACGAACAGCAGGATCAAGCCGAACAGCGTCACGTTGCCCAGCAGCGATGACAGCGAGGCCAAGGCCGCGGCGCTGAGCGTCGTGAGCAGCGCCATGAAGCCGCCCAGCAGCAGCGCCACCGGCAGCAGATAGGCCAGCACGACCGGATGCCAGAGCCTGAGCCGCTGCACCAGCCCCACGGCCAGCAGCGCCACCAGCGTCGACGCCGAAGTCGCCAGCAGGATCGGCAGGAACACCAGCGTCGGGTCGGGCGCGCCCTGCTGCATGCGGTACATGAAGATCGTGACCGGCAGCAGCGTCAGCGACGAGGCGTTGAGCACCAGAAACAGGATCTGCGCGTTGGTCGCGGTGTCGGGGCGCGGGTTGAGCGTCTGCAGCTCGCGCATGGCCTTGAGGCCCATCGGCGTGGCCGCGTTGTCGAGCCCGAGCGCGTTGGCCGCGAAGTTCAGCGTGATCAGGCCCAGCGCCGGGTGGCCGCGCGGCACTTCGGGCATCAGCTTGGCAAACAGCGGGCCCAGCGCCCAGGCCAGCCACGTCACGACGCCGGCTTTCTCGGCGATGCGCAAAAAGCCCAGCCACAGCGTCAGCGTGCCGAACAGCAGCACCATGACCTCGACCGAGAGCTTGGCCATCGCGAACAGCGCCTGGACCATGGCCGCGAACACCTGGCTTTGCCCTCCCACCAGCCATTGGGCCAGCGCCGCGATCGCGGCAATGATGAAAAAGCCCAGCCACAGGGCATTGAGCATGGGGGATCTCCTGAGGGAATGGGCGCGGCGCCGCGCGCTGCGGTGCCTGGGCGCTATTGTCGTGGCTGGCGGCGGGTTTCAAGGCATGTGACATGTCATAAACAGCGGCTTCGGGAGAAATGTTGAAAAGTGTCACAAAGATGTCTTGCTGTGTTTGCATGATCGAGCACTCTGCCTGTCCTGCGCCCGCTTCGTGACTGCCCTGTACGCCCGTTGTCTTTCCTTCCTGCAAATGCGCCGGCCGACCTCCAGCATGCCGCTGCGCATGGGCTGGCGGGGCATGCGGCTGGCGTGCATCGTCGCTGCGCTGCTGGTTCTGGGACTGGTCTGGTGGCTCGCCTGGCAAAGTGTTGCGGCCGAGCGCGCGCAGCGCGAGATCAGCACGCGCCAGCAGCAGGCGAGCCTCGCCGCCGTGGTGGCGGAAAATCTCGCGCAGGTGGTCAACAAGGGCCAGCTGATGGCGCTGGCCGCGGGCGATGCGCTCGGCAGCCATGCGCGCGGCCAGCAGTCGGCCGCCGAAGTGCACCGCCGGCTGTCGACGATGCTGGTCGCCGAGCAGAGCTTTGCGCGCTATGTGCTGCTCGATGCGGCGCTGCAGCTGGTGGACGCGTCCTATGCGCTGGCGCCCGGCGAGCTCGGCGCTCTGGTGGCCGCGCTGCGCGAGGCACTGCGCTCGCCTGCCGGGGAACAGGCCGCGCAGCTGCTGCCCGCGCCGCCCTCGGCCGCGCCCGGCCATCCCGATCTCTGGCAGATTCCGCTGGCCTATGCGCTGCGGCCCGCAGATGCCCACGGCGCGTCCGGGGCTGGCGGCCACCTGCTGCTGATGCTCGATCTGGGCTATTTCCTGAACCTCTACCGCGATGTGGAGATGGGCGCGGGCAGCGCCATCCACCTGCTCGATGCGCAGGGCAGGCCGCTGGCCGAGCTCGGCGCGCAGGGCCTGACGATGCCGTTCTCGAACAGCCAGGCGGCGCCCGTGGCGCTGATGGACGGCAGCCGCGGCGCGGCCGTCGCGGCACTGCAGTCCGGCGCCGCGCCCAGCCAGTTCAGCTGGCGGCGCAGCAGCGAGTCGCCGTTCATCGTCGTCGCGAGCCGGGGTCTGGAATGGGTCGACGGGCCGCAGCGCGAGGGCAGCCGCAAGGTCTGGACGTTGCTGGGCGTGCTCAGCGTCTGCATGCTGCTGGCGGTGGGCGGCATGCTGCGCGTGCTGCGCCACCAGGAAGGGCTGTTTGTCGCGCTGAGCGTTGCCAACCGCGACAAGCACATGCTGATCGATCAGCTCGAGCAGGAGAAAACCAAGGCGCTGGAGCTCGCGGCCAATGACCACCTCACGGGGCTGCACAACCGCCGCATGTTCAACGAGCTGGTCGCGAGCCACCTGGCGCTCGCGCGCCGCAGCCGCAAGTTCTACGCGCTGATGTACCTGGACCTGGACCGCTTCAAAGCCATCAACGACACGCTGGGCCACCATGTGGGCGATCTGCTGCTGCAGGCCGTGGCCGAGCGCCTGCGCCAGCTGCTGCGCCGCTCGGACATCATCGCGCGCATGGGGGGCGACGAGTTCGCGGTGCTGGTCACGGGCATGGATGCGATGGCCGACATGGACGCGCTGGCCGCCAAGCTCGTCGATGCGCTGAGCCAGCCCTACGAGGGGCTCGAAGGCAACAGCCTGCAGGTCACGCCCAGCATCGGCGTCGCGTTCTTTCCGCGCGACGGCCATGACGTGACGCTGCTGTGCCGCAATGCCGATGCCGCGATGTATGCGAGCAAACGCGCGGGTCGCGGGCGCTTCACCTACTACGATGCGACGGCCAGCGCCGACAGCGCGCGCAGCTATGCGCTCGAGCGCGAGCTGCCGCGCGCCGTCGCCGACGGGCAGCTGGTGCTGCACTTCCAGCCCAAGGTGCGGCTGCACGACTGCCGCATCATGGGCTTCGAGGCGCTGGTGCGCTGGCAGCATCCCGAGTACGGGCTGATCTATCCCGGCGAGTTCATTGCCTCGGCCGAAGCCACGGGCGCGATCCGCGCGCTCGGCGACTGGGTGCTGCGCGCGTGCTGCCAGCAGGCGGCTGCCTGGCGCGCGCTGGAGCTCGATCCGGTGCCGATTGCCTTCAACGTCTCGCCGGTGCAGCTGCGCGACGGCGATTTCGCCGAGCGCCTGGCCGCGCACATTACCGATTGGGGCATCGAGCCCACCGACCTCACGATGGAGATCACCGAAAGCTGCCTGCTCGAGCCGCGCGCGCTCGCGCTGAGCGTGCTCGAGCAGGTGCGGGCAATGGGCGTGTCGATCGGCCTGGACGATTTCGGCACCGGTTTCTCGAGCCTGAGCCAGATCAAGGACCTGCCGATCGACACGCTCAAGCTCGACCGTTCCTTCGTCAACGATATCCGCAGCAGCAGCGAGGCCGGCGTGATCGTCACCTCGGTGATCACGCTGGCGCACAACCTCAAGATGCGCGTGGTGGCCGAGGGCGTGGAGCTGATGGACCAGCTGGTCTATCTCAAGACCGCCGGCTGCGACGAAGCCCAGGGCTACTTCCTCAGCCGCCCGGTCGGTGCGCACGCGGCCGAGGAAATGCTGCGCGCCGCCTATCTCCATCCCGCATGAGTGCGCCGTGCCCATGAAATACCTCGCAGATACCGTCCTGCATCGACGCGGGCTGCTGGCACTGGCGCTGTCGGCCGCCGCGGTCGCCCGAGCCCACCCCGGGCCTGCGCCCTGCGAGCCGCCCGGGCGGCTGCGGCTCGCGGTCATTCCCAAGACCAGCGACGATGCACAGGCCCAGGGCTACCGCCAGCTGGCCCAGGCGCTGGCCGCGGCGCTGGCGCTGCCCGTCGAGGTGGTGCCCTCGGCCTCCTATTCGGCCGTCGTGCAGGGCCTGCAGGCCGGGCGCATCGATCTTGCCGAGCTCGGGCCCGCGACCTTCGTGCAGATGCAGCGCACGGGCGCCGTCGCGCTGCCCTTTGCCGCGCTGGTGAACGCGCCGGGCAGCCTGAGCCGCTACCAGGCGCTGCTGGTCGTGCGCCGGGCCTCGCGCTGGCGCCGCTGGCAGGAGCTGCGCGGCGCGACGCTCAGCCTCGTCGACCCGGCCAGCACCTCGGGCGCGCTGCTGCCGCGCCAGGCCATGCGCGCGCAGACCGGGCAGGAGCTCGAGGAATATTTCGCGCGTGTGTCCTATGCCGGATCGCACGACCGCGCGCTGGCCGCCGTGCGCGACGGACTAGTGGATGCAGCTTACATATCGAGTGAAAGACTGGCACTTGCCGAGGAGCGCGGGATGCTGGCCCCCGGCGACCTGCGCACGCTGTGGAGCTCGCCGCCGCTGCCCACCGATGCCTTCGTGATGCGCAGGAAGCTCTGCCCGGCGCTGCAGGCGCGCCTGCGCGAGGTGTTCGTGCGGCAGCAGGCATTGCTGCTGCCGGCGCTGCAGGCGCTGGGCAAACACGGCGTGGTCGCGGTCGATGCCGGTGACTACGCCGAGGTGGAGCGCATGCTGGGCGTCAGCGCGCCTTAGGCGCAGCCTGAGGCGCCGCCTGAGGCTGTACGCGCATCAACTGGCCGTTGCTGGCATCGGTCAGCAGATAGAGCCAGCCGTCGGGGCCTTCGCGCACATCGCGCACGCGCTGGCCGAGCTCGGGCAGCAGCAGATGGCGCGCAGTCACTCGGCCGTCCTGCAGCGCCAGCCGCTCGAGCATGCGGCTCTTGAGCGCGCCCACGACCATCTGGCCCTTCCACGCCGCGCCATAACGGTCGCTGGTGATGAAGGCCATGCCCGATGGCGCAATGGACGGCGTCCAGTGCAGCAGCGGCTGCTCCATGCCTTCCTTGGCAGTGATGCCGACGCCGATCTTGCCGCCGCCATAGTTCTCGCCATGGGTGATCACGGGCCAGCCGTAATTGCGTCCGGCCATGGGCCGGTTGATCTCGTCGCCGCCCTGCGCGCCATGCTCGTGCACCCAGAGCTGGCCATCGGGTCCGAGCGCCGCGCCCTGCGGGTTGCGGTGGCCCCAGCTCCAGATCTCGGGCAGCGCATCGGCGCGTTGGCGCAACGGATTGTCGGCCGGCACGCTGCCATCCTTGCCCACGCGCACGACCTTGCCGAAGTGGCTGCGCAGGTTCTGCGACTCCTCCTTGGCCGTCGAGCGCTCGCCCAGCGCCAGGAACAGCGTGCCATCGGGCTTGCCGTCCACGCGGCGCTCGACGATGCGGCAGCCGAAGTGCAGCCGGCTCGCGTACTTGGGCTGCTGCGAGAAGATCACTTTCACGTCGTCCAGGCGCGTCGCATCGTCCGACAGGCGCGCGCGCGCCAGCGCCGTGCTGTTGACCGCCTTGTCGCCGCCGGGTCCCGCTTCGGAAAAGCAGAAGTACAGCGTGCGGTTGCGCGCGAAGTCGCTGTCGAGCTGCACATCGAGCAGGCCGCCCTGTCCGCCGGCGGCGATGGCCGGCAGCCCGGCCACGGGTGCAAGCACCCGGCCGTCGGCTTCGATCACGCGCAGGCGCCCCGGCTTTTCCGTGACCAGGTAGCGGCCGTCCGGCAGAAAAGCCAGCGCCCAGGGGTGCTCGAGGCCCTTGGCCACGGTTCTGGCTTCGAGGCGCGGGGCGTCGGCGGCGGCCGGGGTGGCCGCCAGGGGCTGGGCGTGGGTGCTCAGCGCCAGCAGCGCGGCGCAGGTGACAAGGGGCAGGGCGAGAGCAGGGCGCATCGGCGATTCATCCTTTGGCTATTCATGGAGGAAAACAGCGGATCGAGATTTTTAAGGATCAGTTCCGCTCGGTTTCTGCAATATAACCAACCGATCTGGTCATGGCGTGCTTTTTGGCCTTATTTGCCGCCGTCATTCGGGGCACTGCCGCTGCAGCGCTTCAGGCCATGCCGCCGAAGCAGCGTTGGGCATGGCATAGGGATCGATCCCTGCTTGAAGCCGAGGACGAGCGTATTAACGTGGGTCCTCGTCCACTTCAAGGAGGTCCCATGCCGGTTGCCGTCAGATCTTTCACCGGGGTGCGCTGCATTGGCTGCAACGATGCCAGGTGCGCACTGCACGATGACGCTGTCCGCATGGGATGGCGCAGCAGACGCCGTGAGGAGGCGCCATGACCGGCACCGCTTTCACCATGCCGGACCCGTTCCCCAGTGTGGCGCCCAGGCTGCCGTGGTATCGCCGGCTGGGCACCCAGGTGATGATCGCGCTGGTGCTGGGCATCGCGTTCGGCCTTGCCGCGCCGAAGTTCGCCGTGCAGCTCAAGCTGCTGGGCGACATGTTCCTGTCGCTGATCAAGGCCGGCGTGGCGCCGCTGGTGTTTCTGACCATCGTGCACGGCATTGCCTCGGCAGGGGATGTGAAAAGCGCCGGGCGCGTGGGCTGGCGCGCGATCCTCTACTTCGAGCTCGTGTCCACGCTGGCGCTGGTGATCGGATTGATCGCGGGCAATCTGCTGGGCATCGGCAAAGGGATGGCGCCCGTGGCCTTGCAGTCGGCAGCACCCGCGGCCGCCGCGCTGGCACCGCAGGGCATGGTCGAGTTCATGGCCCGCATCGTTCCGGACAACTTCGTCGGCGCGTTTGCCGGTGGCGAGATGCTGCAGGTCGTGGTGCTGGCGGTGCTGGCCGGCATCGGCATCCTGGCCCTTCCCGAAGACCGGCGCCAGAAAATCGGCGCCGGCCTCGACCATCTGAGCGAAGTGCTGTTTGCGTTCATCAACCTGGTGATGAAGCTCGCGCCGATCGGGGCCCTGGGCGCGGTCGCGTATGCGGTCGGCAGCAACGGACCGGCGGTGCTGGTGGCGCTGGCGCAGCTGGTGCTGGGCTTTTGCGCGGTGGTGGTTCTCTTCATCGCCATCGTGCTCGGCGGCATTTGCCGGCTGGCGGGCGTGCGGCTGTGGCGCCTGCTGCGCTATATCAAGGACGAGATCCTGATCGTGCTGGGCACGGCGTCGTCCGAGAGCGCGCTGCCGCGGCTTTTGGTCAAGCTCGAGCGCCTGGGCTGCGCGCGGCAGACGGTGGGGCTGGTGCTGCCCACGGGCTATGCGTTCAATCTCGACGGCACCTCGCTGTTCATGGCGATGGGCGTGATCTTTCTGTCCAATGCCTATGGCGTGCCGCTGGGCCTGGACCAGCAGATCGGCATCCTGCTGCTGATGCTGCTGACCTCCAAGGGCGCGGCCACCGTGTCGGGCGGTGCCTTCGTGGCCTTCACGGCCACCGTCGCCGCGACCGGCATTCTTCCGGTGGAAGGCCTGGCAGTGATCTTTGGCGTCTACCGCTTCCTGTCGATGGCAATCGCGGTGTGCAACACCATCGGCAACAGCGTGGCCGTCGTGGCCGTGGCCCGGTGGTCGGGCAGCTTCGACGCCGAGGCTGCCGAGCGCCATCTGTATCCCGAGCGCCATCCGGACGTGGCGGCCGCCGACGATGCGCTGGGCGAGGCCAGCGTGCTGCCCGAGGATGCACAGGACAGCCATCGGGATCCCGTTCGCATCGACCGGCTGGTGAAGACGCATTGGCGCTGATGCACCAGTCCCGGGCAGTCCCCGAGCGCGCGGCATTTGCATTTTTTGCTGCAGCCAGCGCGCGACCGGTGTATAACCTGCACCCTTTGGGGTGCGTGTATCCGAGCCGGATGCGCGCGCCTTTCACCTGAAGGAAAGCATTCATGGGCGCGCAGTGGAAATCGAAGGGCAAGGCACAGGTTGCCGATGCCAAGGGCAAGCTGTTTGGCAAGCTGGCCAAGGAAATCATGGTGGCCGCACGCGGCGGCGCCGACCCGGCCGCCAACTCCAAGCTGCGCCTCGTGGTCGAGCAGGCACGCAAGGTGTCCATGCCCAAGGACACGCTCGAGCGCGCGATCAAAAAGGGCGCGGGCCTGACGGGCGAAGCCGTCAACTTCGAGCATGTGATCTATGAAGGCTACGCGCCGCACCGCGTGCCGGTCATGGTCGAGTGCCTGACGGACAACGTCAACCGCACCGCCCCCGAGATGCGCGTGGCCTTCCGCAAGGGCCAGATGAGCGCCGTCGCCTGGGACTTCGACCATGTGGGCATGGTCGAGGCTGAACCCGCCGAAGCCGGCGCCGACGCCGAGCTCGCCGCGATCGAAGCCGGCGCGCAGGACTTCGAGGCCGGCGATGCCGAAGGCAGCACGCTGTTCATCACCGACCCCACCGACCTCGACCTGGTCGCCAAGGCCCTGCCCACGCATGGCTTCACCGTGCTGTCCGTCAAGCTCGGCTACAAGGCCAAGAACCCGATCAGCGCCTCCAGCCTGAACGCCGAGCAGCTCGAAGAAGTCCAGACCTTCCTGGCCGGCATCGACGACAACGATGATGTCCAGAACATGTTCGTAGGTCTGGTGGATTAAATCCGCCGCAGGCCTGCACCAAGCCGGCCTGAACCAAAAAGCCCATTGATCCAGACATGGACCAATGGGCTTTTTTTGTCTCTGGCAAGCAGAGGGCGAACAGCCTTGGGCACAGGGCAAGGCGTCTGATACTGGCGTGCCCCAGCGTGGGGGGGCAGCGAGGAAGGGCCGCCCCGCACCGAGGCTGCCCGTCCCCCTCCACCGAAGGTTGAGAGGGGGAAGCGGCGAAGCCGCTCAGGGGGTGCTTCTTATTTCGTGCCGAAGATACGGTCGCCAGCATCGCCCAAGCCCGGAAGGATGTAGCCATGGCTGTCGAGCTCACGGTCGATGGCCGCCGTGTAGATGGCCACATCCGGGTGGGCCTTCTGCATCGTGGCGATGCCTTCGGGCGCGGCCAGCAGGCACATGAACTTGATGGACTTGGGCTTCATCTGCTTGAGGCGCGCGACGGCCGCGGCCGCCGAGTTGCCCGTGGCCAGCATGGGGTCGACGACGATGATGTCGCGCTCTTCCATCTCCGAAGGCATCTTGAAGTAGTACTCGACCGGCTGCAGCGTCGCGGGATCGCGGTACAGGCCGATATGGCCGATGCGTGCGCCGGGCACGACGTTGAGCATGCCGTCGAGAAAGCCGTTGCCCGCGCGCAGGATCGAGACCAGCACCAGCTTCTTGCCGTCGATGACCTTGCCGGTCATGGTTTCCATCGGCGTCTCGATCTCGATGTCCTGCAGCGGCATGTCGCGCGTGATTTCATAGGCCATCAGCGTGCTGAGCTCGCCGAGCATGCGGCGAAAGCCGTTGGTGCTGGCTTCCTTGCGGCGCATCAGCGTGAGTTTGTGCTGGATCAGCGGATGATCGATGAGGTGGACTTGGCTCATGTATTGGGTGTTCGACAGGTAATGGGGGGCCGGCGCTGAACGGGGCAGCGGCCGGTGGCGGCTGGGCTCAGTCCGCCAGGAAGCGGGCGTAGCGCTCCAGGTCCACATTGCCGCCACTGATGATGACGCCAACGCGGGCTCCGGCAAGCGGCACGCCGCCATGCAGGGCCCCGGCAAATGCCAGGGCGCCCGTGGGCTCGACCACCATTTTCATGCGTTCGGCAAAAAAGCGCAGCGCCTGCACCAATTGCTCGTCCGAAACAGTCAGTATGTCCTCGACGCCCGACTGGATCACGCCAAAGGTGATAGCGCCCAGGGACTGCGATTGTGCGCCATCGGCAATGGTCTTTGGCGTGGGGATGCGCACCAGTGCACCGCTGCGCAGCGATTGCTGGCCGTCATTGCCGGTTTCGGGCTCCACTCCGTAGACCCGGCAGTCCGGCGCGAGCGCCTGCGCCGCCAGCAGGCTGCCCGACAGCAGGCCGCCGCCGCCCAGGCATACGAACAGATAGTCGAGGTCGGGCACCTCCTCGAACAGCTCCTTAGCCGCGGTGCCCTGGCCGGCGATGACATCGGCATGGTCGAAGGGGGGAATCAGCGTCATGCCGCGCTGCTGGGCCAGCTGCGCGCTGATCGCCTCGCGGTCCTCGGTGAAGCGGTTGTAGGTCACGACCTGGGCGCCGTACTCGCGCGTGGCGGCGATCTTCGCGGCCGGCGCGTCCTCGGGCATGACGATCACCGAGGGCATGTCGAGCAGGCTGGCCGACAGCGCAATCGCCTGTGCATGGTTGCCCGAGGAGAAGGCCAGCACGCCGCCCTTGCGCTGCTCCGGCGTGAAGCGCGACAGCGCGTTGTAGGCGCCGCGGAACTTGAACGCCCCCATGCGCTGCAGGTTCTCGCACTTGAAGAACAGCTGCGCGCCGAGCTGCGCATCCGCGGTGCGCGAGCGCGCGACCGGGGTGCGGTGCGCAACCCCTTCCAGGCGCTGGGCGGCGGCCTCGATGTCGGCGTAGGTCGGAAGGATCGGGGTGCTGGAGGGCATGGCAGGAGCGATGAAGGAGGTGAGATGCATCATAGCGAGCCAGGGCTGCAATGGGGGCCCGTGCGTGCCTCAGCGTTTGCGCCCCAGGATACCCCCCAACACGCCGCGCAGGATCTGCCGCCCCAGGCCGCTGCCCATGCTGCGCACCGCCGATTTGGCCAGCGTCTGCACCAACCCGTCGCGTTGCCCGCCGCGCGGGCCGGTGCTGCCGAACAGCAGCTCGTCGAGGCCACCGGCCCGGCCCGAAGCGGGCGGGTCCTTGCCGGCGCCGCCCGCCGGGGCCACTTCGGCGGGCTGCGACGTACGCTGGCGCAGGATTTCATAGGCCGACTCGCGGTCCTCGGTCTTCTCGTAGACCCCCGCCACCAGCGACGACTGCCGCAGTGCCGCGCGTTCCTGGGCGTCGATCGTCCCGATCCGGCTGCCTGGCGGCACCACGAAGGCGCGCTCGGTGATGCCGGGGCGGCCCTTGTCATCGAGAAAGCTGAGCAGCGCTTCGCCCACGGCCAGCTCGGTGATCGCGGTCTCGATATCCAGGCCCGGGTTCTGGCGCATGGTGCTGGCCGCGGCCTTCACCGCCTTCTGGTCGCGCGGCGTGAACGCGCGCAGCGCATGCTGCACGCGGTTGCCCAGCTGCGCCAGCACGGTATCGGGAATGTCCAGCGGATTCTGAGTGACGAAATAGACGCCCACGCCCTTGGAGCGCACCAGCCGCACCACCTGCTCGATGCGCTCGAGCAGCACCTTGGGCGCGTCGCTGAACAGCAGATGCGCCTCGTCGAAGAAGAACACCAGCCGGGGTTTGTCCGGGTCGCCGATCTCGGGCAGGTGCTCGAAGAGCTCGGACAGCAGCCACAGCAGCACGCTGGAGTACAGGCGCGGTGCCTGCATCAACTGCTCGGCCGCGAGGATGTTGACCACGCCCATGCCGCGCGCGTCGACCTGCATCAGGTCCGCGATATCGAGCATCGGCTCGCCAAAGAACCGGTCGCCGCCCTGGCTTTCGATCTGCAGCAGCGCGCGCTGGATCGCGCCGACGCTGGCCGCGCTGATGTTGCCGTATTCCGTGGTGAAGCTTTTGGCGTTGTCGCCCAGGTGCTGGAGCATCGCACGCAGGTCCTTGAGGTCCAGCAGCAGCAGGCCGCGGTCATCGGCGATCCTGAATGCCATGTCGAGCACGCCCATCTGCGTCTCGTTGAGCGCGAGCATGCGCCCCAGCAGCAGCGGCCCCAGGTCCGAAACCGTGGCGCGCACCGGGTGGCCCTGTTGCCCGAACACATCACACAGCGTGGTGGGGCAAGCCAGCGGCGCGGGCAGCGCGATGCCGCGCTCCTGGAGCGAGGCCGCGAGCTTGCCCTCGATGCGTCCGGCCTGGCTGATGCCCGCGAGGTCCCCCTTGATGTCGGCCAGGAACACCGGCACACCGATCTGCGAGAAGCTTTCGGCGATTTTCTGCAGCGTCACGGTCTTGCCGGTGCCGGTCGCGCCGGTGATCAGACCATGGCGATTGGCCATCGCCGGCAGCAGGGCGCATTCTGTGGCAGAGTGCTGGGCGATCGGAAGTGGTGGGGCCATATTCGATTTCCTTCGGGGATGGGTGCCGTCAAAAGTAAAATCGCCAGCTACAGATTAAATCAATACAAGGAATTCCTGTGGCAGGACACAGCAAATGGGCGAATATCCAGCACCGCAAGGGTCGCCAGGATGACAAGCGCGGCCGCATCTGGACCCGCATCATCCGGGAAATCATGGTGGCCGCGCGCACCGGCGGCGGCGACCTGGATGCCAATCCACGGCTGCGCCTGGCGGTTGAAAAAGCCAAGGCGGCCAACATGCCTGCGGACAACATCAAGCGCAACATCGACAAGGCGACCGGCAACCTCGAAGGCGTGAACTACGAGGAAATCCGATACGAAGGCTACGGTATTGGCGGTGCGGCGATCATTGTCGACACCATGACCGACAACCGCGTGCGCACGGTCGCAGACGTGCGCCACGCTTTCAGCAAATACGGTGGCAATATGGGCACCGAAGGCTCGGTGGCCTTCCAGTTCCAGCACTGCGGACAAATCATCTTCGCGCCCGGCACTTCCGAGGACCGCGTCATGGAAGTGGCGCTGGAAGCCGGCGCCGAGGATGTGGTCACCGACGAGGAGGGCGCCATCGAGGTGCTGACCTCGGCGGCCGACTTCGAAGCCGTGCGCAACGCGCTGGAAGCCGCGGGCCTCAAGCCTGATGCGGCCGAGGTGACCATGCGCCCTGAAAACACCATTGCCCTCGAGGGCGATGACGCGACCCGCATGCAAAAGCTGCTGGACATGATCGAAGACCTGGATGACGTTCAAGACGTTTACCACAACGCAGACTTATGAAAATTCTTGTGATTGGCGGCGGAGGCCGTGAACACGCCCTGGCGTGGAAGATGGCGCAGTCGCCCAAGTCGACCAAGGTGTATGTTGCCCCGGGCAACGGCGGCACCGCGCTGGCGGGCGGCAAGCTCGAGAACCTGGCCCTGACCGATGTCGTGGCGCTGCGCGAGTGGGCGCAGGCCGAGAAGATCGGCCTCACGGTGGTCGGCCCTGAAGCGCCGCTGGCCGCGGGCGTCGTGGACGAGTTCCGCGCGCATGGCCTGCGCGTGTTCGGCCCGACCAAGGCCGCGGCGCAGCTCGAGAGCTCCAAGGCGTTCTCGAAGGCCTTCATGGCGCGCCACAACATCCCGACGGCGGCCTATGACACCTTCACGGACGCGGCGCTGGCCCATGCCTATGTGGACCGCATCGGCGCGCCGATCGTCGTGAAGGCCGATGGCCTGGCTGCGGGCAAGGGCGTCGTCGTGGCGCTCACCGCTCAGGAAGCGCATGACGCCGTGGACTTCATGCTGGTCGACAACAAGTATGGCGTGAGCCACAACGCGGGCGGCGCGCGCGTGGTGATCGAGGAGTTCCTCGAAGGCGAGGAAGCGAGCTTCATCGTGCTGTGCGACGGCAAGAACGTGCTGGCGCTGGCCACCAGCCAGGACCACAAGCGCCTCAAGGATGGCGACGAAGGCCCGAACACCGGCGGCATGGGCGCGTATTCGCCCGCGCCCGTTGTGACGGCCGACGTGCATGCCCGTGCGATGCGTGAAATCATCCTGCCGACGATCCGCGGCATGGAGCGCGACGGCATTCCGTTCACCGGCTTCCTCTACGCCGGGCTGATGATCGACGGCTCGGGCCACCCCAAGACGCTTGAATTCAACTGCCGCATGGGCGACCCCGAGACGCAGCCGATCATGATGCGCCTCAAGAGCGATCTGGTCGACGTCATGGGCGCGGCCGTCGACGGCAAGCTCGACCAGGTCGAGCTCGAATGGGACCGCCGCACCGCGCTGGGCGTCGTGATGGCGGCCCACGGCTACCCCGAGTCGCCGCGCAAGGGCGATGCGATCACCGGGCTGCCGGCCGAGACCAGCGATGCGATGGTCTTCCATGCGGGCACCGAGCTGGTCAACGGCGTGCCCCAGGTCAACGGCGGGCGCGTGCTGTGCGTGACGGCGCTGGCCGACAGCGTCAAGCAGGCGCAGGTCCGCGTCTATGACGTGGCGCGCAGCATCCATTTCGATGGCATGCAGTTCCGCCGCGACATCGGCTTTCGCGCGATCAAGAGCTGAGGCCGGCCGTGGATGCATTGGTGCAAGCCCTGCCCTCGGTGGCCAACGTGCGCGCCTACCTGACGGGGCTGCAGAACGCGATCACCCGCGCGCTCGAGACCGTCGAGGGCGAGGGCGGCGGCCGCTTCCTGGCAGATGCCTGGCGCAAGGGGCCCGAGGAGCGCCTGCAGGGCGAGGGCGAGACGCGCATCCTCGAAGGCGGCCGTGTGTTCGAGCGCGCGGGCTGCGGTTTCTCGCATGTGCGCGGCGCGCAGCTGCCGCCTTCGGCCACGCAGCACCGCCCGGATTTGGCAGGCGCGCCCTTCGAAGCCATGGGCGTGTCGCTGGTGTTCCACCCGCGCAACCCCTATGTGCCGACGGTGCACATGAACGTGCGCATGATCTCCGCGGGCCATCCCGGCCAGGAGCCCACGCGCTGGTTTGGCGGCGGCCTGGACCTGACCCCGTGCTATGGTTTCGAGGAAGACGCGGTGGCCTTTCACCGCGGCTGCCGCGACGCGCTCGCGCCCTTTGGCGCCGATCTCTATCCGCGCTTCAAGGCCTGGTGCGACGAATATTTCCATCTCAAGCACCGCGGCGAGCAGCGCGGCGTGGGCGGCATCTTCTTCGACGACTTCAGCGAGCTCTCGCCCGAGCAGAGCTTCGCGATGCTGCGCTCGGTGGGCGACTCACTGCTCGAGTCCTATCTGCCGATCGTCGCGCGGCGCATGGACACACCCTATGGCGAGCGCGAAGTGGCGTTCCAGCGCTACCGGCGCGGCCGTTATGTCGAGTTCAATCTGGTCTGGGACCGGGGCACGCATTTCGGCCTGCAGTCGGGCGGTCGCACCGAATCCATCTTGCTGTCGATGCCCCCGCATGCCTGCTGGAGCTACCAGCGCGAGGATGCGCCGGGCACCCCCGAAGCCGCGCTGACGCGCGATTTCCTCGTGCCGCGCGAGTGGCTCTGAAAGGTGGGCGCGGACGTCGAAACACGCGTTGTTTCGCCCGCGCGCCCCTTCGCAGCGGGGTTATGCCGCAAAAAACTATAATTTCGATAGCTGTGGGCGCAAGTGCGCCACATCCATCATTTCAAAAAACAATTGACCCGGTCCGCGGAACGGGCAGCGGCCCGAGGCATTCAGCCCCGAAGCGCGCTATATTGACCCATCTTTTCTACACATCGCCTGATGACCACCACCACCCCTAAAACAGAAACCGCCGCCAAAAAAGACGTCACCAAGCTCCAGCGCGCCATCGTCGATGGCCTGGAGGATGTCAAGGCGCAAGACATCCAGGTCTTCAACACCGAACACCTGTCGCCGCTGTTTGAACGCGTGATCGTGGCATCGGGCACGTCGAACCGCCAGACCAAGGCGCTCGCGGCCAGCGTGCGCGAGGCCGTCAAGGAAGCGGGCTTCGACAAGCCGCGCATGGAAGGCGAGGAAAACGGCGAATGGATCATCGTCGACTGCGGCGCGGCCGTCGTGCACATCATGCAGCCGGCCATCCGCCAGTACTACCGCCTCGAAGAAATCTGGGGCGACAAGCCGGTGCGCCTCAAGCTCGGCGCCGCCAAGCCCGCGCCATCGGCCGCGAACCTGCTGGCCGACAAGAAGGCCGCGCAAAAGGCTGCCAAGTCCGACACCAAGGCCGCGCCCAAGTCGCGTGCCAAGGCCGATGACGGCGTGAAGTCCAAGCCCGCAGCCAAGAAGACGGCCGCCGCCAAGCCGGCCGCCGCCAAGAAGCCTGCTGCGAAGACCGTGGCCAAGGGCCTGGCCGCACCGGCCGCGAGCGCCAAGACCGCAGCCAAGACGGCAGCCAACGCCGTGGCCAAGGAAGCTGCACAGACCACGGCAAAGACCACTGCCAAGGCGGCAGCCAAGCCTGCTGCCGAGAAGAAGCCGGCCGCCAAGAAGGTCGCTGCCAAGGTCCAGACCGTCGTGATCAAGGCTTCCGTGCCACGCACGGCCAAGCCCGTGCCGACCGCGACCAAGCGCGCTCCCCGCAAGGCCTCCTGAACGGCGCCTGAAGGATGAAGCTGTTGATCGTGGCCGTGGGCCAGCGCGTGCCCGACTGGGCACAGACGGCCTACGACGATTACGCCAAGCGTTTTCCACCGGAACTCAAGGTGGAGCTCAAGGCCGTCAAGACCGAGCCGCGCAGCTCCAAGACGCTCGAGACGCTCTATGCGGCCGAGCGCGAGCGCATCGAGGCGGCCATTCCGCGCGGCATGCGCATCGTGGTGCTCGACGAGCGCGGCACCAGCCTGACGACCAAGGCGCTGGCCCAGCGGCTGCAGGGCTGGCAGCTCGAGGGCGATGACGTGGCGCTGGTCATTGGCGGCCCCGACGGCCTCGAGCCGGCATTCCGCCAGGCCGCGCACGAGCGCATCCGCCTGTCGGATCTGACGCTGCCGCATGCGATGGTGCGGGTGCTGCTGATCGAGCAGCTGTACCGCGCCTGGTCGGTCAATGCCGGCCATCCCTATCACCGCGAGTGACGCGCGACCCTGCGGCAAGAGCAGCCTCTGGCTGCTTTTTTTTCGTCCACGCCTGGCGCGCCATGGAGGCTTTGGCGTCCATGGCATGCGCGTCCCGCGTGCCGCCGTGTCCGGGAAAAGCCCGTGGTACTATCTTTTTCATAGCCTTTGACGCTTGCCATGCAAGGGTTGAGGGCAGTCTTCACAGCTTGCCGCCATGCCCGATTTCATCTACCTCGCTTCGCAAAGCCCGCGCCGGCGCCAACTGCTCGAGCAGATCGGCGTGCGCCATGAACTGCTGCTGCCCAACGCCGCGGGCGATGTGGCCGAAGATGCCGAAGCCATCGAAGTGGCGCTGCCCGGCGAGGCGCCGCGCGACTATGTGCAGCGCGTGACCGGGCTCAAGCTCGATGCCGCCGTTGCGCGCCTGGCGCGCCGCGGCTTGCCGCCCGCGCCGGTGCTGTGCTCCGACACGACCGTGGCGCTGGGCCTGCAGATCCTCGGCAAGCCCGACGATGCACAGGATGCGGCACGCATCCTGGCGCTGCTCGCGGGCCAGGAGCATGAAGTGCTCACGGCGGTGGCGCTGCAGTCGGGCAACGAGCGCTTCATCGCGCTGTCGGTGTCCCAGGTGCGCTTCGCGCCCCTGTCGCCCGCACAGATCGCCGCCTATGTCGCGACGGGCGAGCCCATGGGCAAGGCCGGCGCCTATGGCATCCAGGGCGCGGCCGCGGTCCATGTCGCGCACCTCGCGGGCAGCTATACCGGCATCATGGGCCTGCCATTGTTTCAAACCGCCGGTCTGCTGCGCCAGGCCGGCTGGCCCCTCTGAATTCCAAGACCATGCAACAAGACATTCTGATCAACTGGTCGCCCCAGGAAACGCGCGTGGCGATCGTCGAGAGCGGCGCCGTGCAGGAGCTGCACATGGAGCGGCCGCTCGAGCGCGGGCTCGTGGGCAATGTCTATCTGGGCAAGGTGGCGCGCGTGCTGCCGGGCATGCAGTCGGCATTCATCGACATCGGCCTGGAGCGCGCGGCTTTCCTGCACGTGGCCGATGTCTGGCAGCGCCAGGAAGGCGGCGAGGCGCCGATGTTCGCGCGCAAGGACCAGCCGCTCAAGCCGATCGAGAAGCAGATCTTCGAGGGCCAGGCGATCATGGTCCAGGTGATCAAGGACCCGATCGGCACCAAGGGCGCGCGTTTGTCCACCCAAGTGAGCATTGCCGGGCGGCTGCTGGTGTTCCTGCCGCAGGACGACCATGTGGGCGTGTCGCAGAAGATTCCACCGGCCGAGCGCGATGCGCTGCGCGCGCGGCTGCAGGGCCTGGTCGGCGACAAGGCCAGCGGCGGCGGCGGAGGCTTCATCCTGCGCACCAATGGCGAGGACTCGAGCGACCAGGAGCTCGCCGAAGACATCGCCTATCTGCGCAAGACCTGGGCGCGCATCAAGCAGTCCTCGGTGCAACTGCCGCCGGGCTCGCTGCTGCACCAGGACCTGAACCTGCTGCAGCGCGTGCTGCGCGACCTGGTGGGCGAGCAGACGCAGAGCATCCGCATCGACTCGCGCGAGCAGTTCGCGCTGCTGCAGGCCTTTGGCCGCGAGTTCATGCCGGCCGCTGTCCCGAAGCTCCAGCTCTACAAGGGCGAGCGCCCGATCTTCGACCTGTATTCGATCGACGAGGAGATCACCAAGGCGCTGGGCCGGCGCGTGGATCTCAAATCGGGCGGCTACCTGATCGTCGACCAGACCGAGGCCCTGACGACGATCGACGTCAACACCGGCGGCTTCGTGGGCGCGCGCAATTTCGACGACACGATCTTCAAGACCAATCTCGAGGCCGCGCAGGCCATCGCGCGCCAGCTGCGCCTGCGCAACCTGGGCGGCATCGTCATTGCCGACTTCATCGACATGGTGCGCGAGGAGCACCAGCAGGCCGTGCTCACCGAATTCCGCAAGCAGCTCGGCCGCGACCGCGTCAAGACGATGATGGCGGCCGGGTTCTCGCAGCTCGGCCTGGTCGAGATGACGCGCAAGCGCACGCGCGAGTCGCTGGCCCACATGCTGTGCGAGCCTTGCCCGCTGTGCACCGGCAAGGGCATCGTCAAGACATCGCGCAGCGTCTGCTACGACGTGCTGCGCGAGATCCTGCGCGAGGCGCGCCAGTTCAACCCGCAGGAATTCCGCGTCATTGCCTCGCCCAAGGTCGTCGAGCTCTTCCTCGACGAGGAAAGCCCGCATCTGGCGAGCCTGTCGGATTTCATCGGCAAGCCAATCTCCTTGCAGGCGGAGAGTGCGATGGGGCAGGAGCAGTACGACATCGTGCTGCTGTGAAGTCCGCACGCCCCTCCTGCTGAGCCACGGCTTTGGCATCGAGCCGCTGGAAACCGCGGGCTGGGGCATCGACTTCGAGTCACCTTTGCCTGGAATTTTGCGGATCGATCAACGTGAGACCATCAGCAGCACAGCTTGCTCGGCTGGCAACGCTTCGGGCACATCGGGATCCATGGCGATGACGGCCACCACGGCATAGGTGGTCTTGCCGTCGGCAGTGTATCTGTAGGCCTTGGCGCGCGCAACGGTAGCTTCCTCACCCTTGCCCTCGCTCCATCCACTGGGGCTGAACAGTTGCACCACGTCTATCGGAAACTCCGAGCAATCGTCGGGAGCCTTCAGCTTGCCCTCGGCGCTGATCACAACGTCCCTGATGTATTTGCTGTCCTGGTACCCAGCGAAGCTTTTGCCAAGGACCTCGCGATAGTCGATCTCCGTGAATTCGTCCGACAGATAGACATAGTGGGCGTTGCTCTCGTCAGCCACCGAGACGGTGTGCTTGAAGTGGCTGTCGCGGCCGCTGAGCATCCCGATGCGGTTGCCCATCAGACTCAAGACGGCCGTGAACTCATTGGAACGGCCCACCCGCGCGATGTTGCCTTCGGCATCCCAGCCGCCGATGGGGAAAAGCTTGGTTCCCAGCGTGGGATCGGGAAGCACCAGTACCTCGCTGCCATCGGGCAACTTCTTGCGGCCGATGGGAAAGCGGGTCCAGCCGGGCACGGTGAAAGCGTGGGCCGTGTACACCGTCTGCGTGAGTTGTTCGCCCGCTGCGATCCGAGCGGCGGCGTCGGCATGGGTCAGTTCGGCAATGCCCAGTGCGCGCGCATAGCGCTCGAGCAGCTCATCGACGGCATCGCCCTGTTGTGCCTTGAAGGGCGTCGTCACAGGATGGATGTCCGGGGATGGCACTGGCTTGCCCGGAAGCGCCGCCAGCGCCGCGCCGAGCTTGTCATGCGCCTGTGCCAGCCGGTCCGCGGTCATGCCGGCTCCGATGTCGCCCTGGGTGGCACGTGCATGCCACGTCGCGGGATTTTCGCCAAGCATGCTGGCAAGCATCAGGTCCGTCAACGGCGTGATATTGGCGATGCCCGGCGAAAGTGCCACCGAGTGCAGTGGCGCTGCCAATGGCTTGCCCCGGGCGGTGCCGCCGGCGATGCTCAGGGCGCAGGGAAAATCGCCTTGCGCCACGTCGATACCGTAGCTGCCGCCGGCCGCAGTCGTGGTCGAAGCGTTGGCGCCGGACGCGCATTTGCAGGCAACGACCCCTGCACTGACGGGTGCGCCGACGGCGGCCACGCCGCTGATCCGCACGGTGGCCGCTGCGGGAATGGCGCCAGGCCCAGGGGCCTCGCCATCCCCGCCGCCGCAAGCGGTCAGCGCCAGTGCCAGCGCAGCGCAGCCAGTAGCCTTGGACATGAGGGGGGTGAGTGAATGCAGCACGGGAAACCTCCGGATATATTGAGCCATGTTGAATAGCTAATATATATCGAAGAAAAATAATTGATAGTAAAAAACTACCAATTGACGCGGGTCATGTCTCGCGTTAGAGGCTGGGTGCTGCTGACTGAAGCAGGGGTCGATCTGCGCGCTCCGCTTGGAACCGAGAAAGAGATGGATGCCAATGCATCATTCGGAAATGGCGAAATACACGCTTTGCTCGCGGGCTTCTGCTTGCGGCGCAGCGGGATCCACGGCAACGACACCGACGATGGCATAAATATCTTTTCCATTGACGGTAAGCCGGTAGGCTTTCGCGCGATCGGTCGCAGTCGAGCTGCCGGTGTCAACCTTGCGGCCGTCCGATGCAAAGATGGGGGTGATGTCGTCGCTTGCCGGAGACGAGAGGTCTTCCATGTCCCAGGACCTGCCTGCGGTATCGATGGAAAACAACCCATCGACTTTGCAGTCTTTATAAGTCCGGTATTTCCGCCCCAGCGACTCCCGATGATCCACTTCCTGAAAGTCAGTGGAGAGGTAAAGATAATGGCCAGAATTCAAGTCCCAGCCAGGCAAGCCCTTCTTGAAGTGGATATCGGAGCCGCAGATCATCCCGATGCGATTGTTCAGGAAGCTGATGACCGAACGAAATGGACCTTGGTCATCCAATGCCGTGATGTTGCCTTCGGCGTCACGGCTGCGGATTGCTACCCGTTGCATTCCCAGGGTGGGATCGGGAATGTTCAAGATTTCGCTGCCATCGGGGTTGCGCGAAATGTCCAGGGGAAAGGTAGTCCAGTGAGGAAAGGTGATGGCCATGAGCTGCTCCATGGCAGCGGGCTGCACGGTTTCGATGATCCCCTTGTCGCCGCCATCTCCGCCACAGGCGTTCAAGCCCAGCAGCAAGGCGGCAATCCATGCAGTCTTCAATGGTGCGTCGAACATTTGCAGCCCCCGTGGAATGCCGACATCGGCATCTCCACTGTGCTCGCACCATCAATTGCTGCCAGAGGAAACCCGCTGTTTCTCAAGCCAGAGCCGTCGCATCCCTGCCGGCGTGCAGTCTCGAAGGCCGGGCGAAGCCCGATTCACGCCAGCGCCGTATCCAGCACCATCATCATCACGAACCCGATCATCAGCCCCGCGGTCGCAAACACCTCGTGCCCCTTGCGGTGCGACTCGGGAATGATCTCGTGGCTGATGACGAACAGCATCGCGCCCGCGGCGAAACCCAGGCCCCAGGGCAGCAGCATGGCGGAGTGGCCGACAACCGAAGCGCCCACCACGGCGCCAAGCGGCTCGACCAGGCCCGAGGCCATGCCGATCAGCACGGCCAGGATGCGGCCGTAGCCCGCGGCCAGCAGCGCGGCCGCGACGACGAAGCCTTCGGGCACGTCCTGGATCGCGATGCCGATGGCCAGCGCATTGGCGCGCATGCCTTCGTTGCCCGCGTAGCCGACGCCGATCGCCAGGCCTTCCGGAATGTTGTGCAGCGCGATCGCAATGACGAAAAGCCAGGTGCGGCGCAGCTGCTGGGCGCTCGCGCCTTCGCGGCCCTTGATGAAATGCTCGTGCGGCAGCAGCTTGTCCATGGCCAGCAGCACCAGGCCGCCGATCAGGATGGCGGTGCCGACCGAAAGGCTCGCGCTCCAGGCGCTGCCGCCGGCCTCGCGCACCGCGTCCAGGCCCGGAATCACCAGCGAGAACGCGCAGGCCGCCAGCATGACGCCCGCACCAAAGCCAAACAGGCTGTCTTGCAATCGCTCGGAGGGGCGCTGCGACAGCAGCACCGGCAGCGTGCCCAGCGCCGTGGCCAGCGCCGCCACGCCGCCAGCGAGGAGCGCGCCGCGCGCCGCGGGGTTGCTTTGCAGCCCGTCCCAGATCAGCGCACCGAGCGCCCAGATGCCCAACAGCGAAATCCCCAGCCCGATGCGCGTGCGCAGCCGCATGCGCTGCGCCCCGGTCGGACCGGCAGGGTTGGGTACGGGCGTCGAGCGATCATCCATGCGGGCTTCCTATCAGGCTTGCAGGGCGAGGGCGTAGCGGCGTGCGACCTCGGCCCAATCGATGACGTTGTAGAACGCCGCGATGTATTCCGGGCGGCGATTCTGATACTTCAGATAATACGCATGTTCCCAGACGTCGAGGCCGAGAATTGCGGTATTGCCCGAACCAATGCCGACCATCGCGGGATTGTCCTGATTGGCGCTGCTCTCGACGGCCAGTTTTCCGGATTTGTCCACCGTCAGCCAGGCCCAGCCGCTGCCAAAGCGCGTCAGTGCGGCCTTGGTGAATGCGGCCTTGAAGGCTTCGAGCCCGCCGAGATCGGCATCGATCGCGCGCGCGAGATCGCCTTCGGGCTGGCCGCCGCCCTGCGGGGACATCACTTTCCAGAACAGGCTGTGGTTCGCATGGCCGCCGCCGTTGTTGCGCACCGGCGCGCGCAGCGCCTCGGGCAGCGATTCGAGCTTGGCCACCAGTTCATCGATGGAAAGGTCCGCATGCGCGCTGCCTTCGAGCGCTGCATTGAGGTTGTTGACATAGGTCTGGTGGTGCTTGGTGTAGTGCACCTCCATGGTCTGCGCGTCGATATGGGGCTCGAGTGCGTCGTAGGCGTAGGGCAGCGGGGGCAGAGTATGGGGCATGCGGGAACCTTTGAAGTGCGTGATGGGAAGCGCCGGACGGCTCCTGGCATCGAGCCGGTCGCCGCCGTCCAACCATCCTAAATGAGAATCATTCTTCGCAGGATGTCCATGCCGACATCATTGATATGCCCGGCGGTCCGGGCGGGGCCGGCATTGCACCCCGGCCCGACCTCAAGTCTTCAGAGCCGGCGCAGCCGCTCGAGCGCGAGCTCCAGCGTGGCGTCTTCCTTGGCAAAGCAAAAGCGCACCACGCGCTGGTCGAAGCCGTCGCCATAGAAGGGCGACAGCGGAATAGCGGCCACGCCGACCTCGCGCACGAGCCACTGGCAGAAATCGGTGTCGCTCAGATCGCTCACGGCAGAGAAATCGACGCACTGGAAGAAGCTGCCGGTGCAGGGCAGGAGCTTCAGGCGCGAGCCTTCGAGGCCGGCGCGAAACAGGTCGCGCTTGGCCTGGTAGAAGCCCGGCAGCGCCAGATAATGCGCGGGATCGGCCATATAGCTGGCCAGCCCATGCTGCATCGGCGTGTTGACGGTGAACACATTGAACTGGTGCACCTTGCGAAACTCGGCCGTGAGCTGCGCGGGCGCGGCGACGCTGCCGACCTTCCAGCCCGTGACATGGAAGGTCTTGCCAAAGCTCGAATTGATGAAGGCGCGCGCCGCCAAGCCGGGAAAGCGCGCCGCGCTCTGGTGCTCGGCGCCGTCGAACACCATGTGCTCGTAGACCTCGTCGCTGATCAGCAGCACGTCGGTGGGCGCCAGCAGCGCCTCGAGCGTGCGCATCTCCTCGGCGGTCCAGACCGTGGCGCTCGGGTTGTGCGGCGTGTTGATGATCAGCAGCCGGGTGCGCGGCGTGATCGCGGCCGCGATCTTCGCGAAGTCGGGACGAAAGCTGCCGGGCGTCAGCGGCACGCGCACCGCGACGCCGCCGGCCAGCGCGATGTTGGGCAGATAGCTGTCGTAGCAGGGGTCGAGCACGATGACCTCGTCGCCCGGGTGCACGCAGGCCAGGATCGCCGTGAGGATGCCCTGCGTCGCGCCGGCGGTGATGGTGATCTCGGTGTCGGGGCTATAGCTGCGGCCATGCTGCGCGGCAATCTTGTTCGACACCGCCTGGCGCAGCGCGGGCACGCCGGGCATCTGCGGGTACTGGTTGTGGCCCGCGCGCATGGCGCGCTCCACGGCGTCGATCAGCGCCGGGTCGCAGGCGAAGTCGGGAAAGCCCTGGCCCAGGTTCACGGCCTGGTACTCGGCGGCCAGCGCCGACATCACGGAAAAGATCGTGGTGCCGACGCTGGGCAGCTTGCTCTCGAAGTGCGGGGTGCGCGGCTGGGAAGGGGTTGCGGCGGAAGAAGAGGTCATGGTGCGGCAGGAAGCAGGGCGCAGGGGCCGCGAACCGGCCGCCGCGCGGGTTGGATCAGAGTTCGTAATCGGCCACATGGCCATTCATCGCGCGCACCACCAGGTCGCGGCTCAGGCGGTCGCTGAGCAGTTCGGCGAATTTGTAGACGAAGTTGCGCATGTAGGCGCCGCGCTTGAAGGCCACGCGCGCGACGTTCTGGCCAAACAGGTGGCCCATCGGGCGCACCACCAGGTCGCCGGCGGTGTCGTCGCGCATCGCCATCTCGGCGACGATGCCGATGCCCAGGCCCAGGCGCACATAGGTCTTGATCACGTCGGAGTCGATGGCCTCGAGCACCACGCGCGGCTGCATGCGCCGGGCGGTGAAGGCCTGGTCGATCTTGTTGCGGCCGGTGAACGACGGGTGGTAGGTGATCAGCGACTCGTGCGCGATGTCGTCCAGCGAGATGCGCTCCTTTTGCGCCAGCGGATGCTGCGGCGGCACCACCAGTACATGCTCCCATTCGTAGCAGGGCAGCGTCACGAGCTCGGGATAGTCCGACAGCGACTCGGTCGCCATGCCGATCTCCGCGACCTCGTCGATCACCATGCGCGCGACCTCGGCGGGCGTGGCCTGGTGCAGGCTGATGTTGACCTTGGGGTAGGCCTCGCGCAGTTTGGCGACCGAGGGCGGAAGCACATAGCGCGCCTGGGTGTGCGTGGTGGCGATGCTCAGCGTGCCGCTGTCCTGGGCGCTGAACTGCTCGCCGATGCGCTTGAGATTGCCGACCTCGCGCATGATCAGCTCGATGCTCTGCAGCACATGCTGGCCGGGCTCGGTGATGCGCTTGAGGCGCTTGCCGTGGCGTGCGAAGATATCGACACCGAGCTCTTCCTCGAGCTCGATGATGGCCTTGGAGACCCCGGGTTGCGACGTGTGCAGGGCCTTGGCCGCCTCGGTGAGGTTGAGGTTGCGGCGGGCGGCTTCCTGGACGAAGCGGAATTGATGCAGGTTCATATCTGATTTCTGCTAAAAGCGTCTGTCATTATGACGCATTCGTCTAACAAAAAACAGCGGATGGCACCGTCCGGCCGCAGGTTCAGGCGCCTGGAGGCACGGATTCGGTGGCAATCTGCGCCAGCAGCGCCGTCAGGCGCGCATCTTCGCCGACCGAGGCCTGCACCTGCACTGCGACACCGGGGTGGCGCGCCTGCAGCTCGGCCACCAGCCGCGGAATGTCCTCGCGTGCATGCTTGCCGGTGCCCAGGAACATCGGGGTGATGCGCAGCTGCCGCACGCCCTGCGCGATCAGCTGGTCGGCCGCCTCGAGCAGGCCGGGTTCGGTCAGCTCGAGGTAGGCGCAGCAGCAGGGGGTTTGCGGCTGTTCGTGCGCGATGCGCGCCTGCACGGCCTCGATCGGCGCGCGCCACAGTGGATCGCGCGAGCCATGGCCCAGCAGGATCACGCCGGACAGGGAAGGGGTGGAATGCATGGTCATCGCCTCAATACCAGCCAGCTGAACGCGCCGAGCGACAGCAGGCTGTAGATGAATCCGGGCGCCGCGGCCGTGAGCCAGGGCGACCAGTTCTGCAGGTTGCCGGCATAGCCGAAAACGTTGTTCAGCAGGAAGAAGCTGATGCCGGCCATGACGCCGCCAAACACATAGGCGGCAATGCCGCCCGAGCGGAAATGCAGGTAGGCAAAGGGCAGCGCCAGCACCACCATGACCAGGCAGCTCAGCGGATAGAACACCTTGCGCCAGAACTCGATCTCGTAGCGCTGCGCCGACTGGCCGTTGGCCTCGAGATGGCGGATGTACTGGAACAGGTCGAGCGTCGCCATGCGGTCGGGCTTGAGCAGCGAGGCCGACACCATTTCCGCACTGATGCGGGTCGGCCACTGCAACGTGTCCTCGCGCACGCGCTCCAGCCGCGCCTGGCCGGCCTCGATCACATAGGTGCTGCGCGCCACCTTGCGCAGCTCCCAGGTGTCGTTGGCGGCATCGACCACCGCGCTCTCGGCGTGGGTCTGCGATGCCATGCGGCCCTGGGCGTCGAATTCGAAGATGCGGATGCCCAGCAGCTCGCCATCGGTGCGCAGCGCGTTCACGTTGACGGCCACCGAATTTTCGCCCTGGCGCTCCTTGAGCCAGGCGCCGGTCGCGCCCATGGACAGCCGGCCCAGCTGCGTGGCCTTGACGCTCTGCGCCAGCCGCTCGGACGCGGGCGCCACGTAGTCGCCGATCGCGAAAGTCAGCACCACGAAGCCCAGGCCGAGCATCAGCAGCGTGCGCAGCGCCATCCACGGGCCCATGCCGCTGGTGCGCATGATGGTGAACTCCGAGCTCTGCGCGAGCCGCGCCATGACGAAGATCGTGCCGATCAGCACGGTGATCGGCAGCAGCTCGTAGAGATGGCTGGGCAGGCTCAGCAGCACGTAGATCAGCGCGTTCGTCGGCGTATAGAGCTCGCCGCCGGTGCGGCTGACCGAGCGCAGCTCGTCGATCAGGTCGAAGAAGAAGAACAGGCCCAGGAACGCGAGCGTGACGAAGGCCACGGACGACAGCGCATCGCGGTAGATCAGTCGGCGCAAGACCTTCATGACAGCATCTCCTTGCGCCGCGCCGTCCACAGCGAGCGAATCGACCAGCGGTGGTGGCGCGCTGCCAGCACGGCCAGCCCGGCCGCCAGCGTGCCGCCATGCAGCAGCGCCAGAAAGCTCAAGGCGCCGATGCGGCCCGCGCCGACCCAGCTCTGGCCCAGCGTCATCAGGTTGTAGTAGACGATGAACGCGAGCAGCGCGACCATCAGGCTCGCGCTGTTGCCCGCGCGCGGGTTGACGCTGGCCACCGCCAGGCCCAGCACGACGAAGTTCAGCGCCGCGAAGGGCAGCCCCAGGCGCCAGCCGAACTCCGCCTGGTAGGCCGGCTGCGGGCTGCGCCACAGCGTGTGCGTGTACTGGCTGCGCGCCGAGGCATCTTCGGCGGCACTGCTGCCACCGCTGCCCAGCTGCAGGCCGTATTCCTTGAATTCGCTGATCTTGACGCCCGGCGCGCCGGTCTGCGTCTCGACGCGCTGGCCGTCGCTCAGGATCACCGTGCGCTGGCCGTTCTCGTACACCAGGCGCGCGCTGCGCGCCGAGGTCACGGATTCGGAGTTCGGCTCGTTGGTCACGATGAAGACATTGCTGGCCGCCTGCGCGCCGGGCGTGTCCTTGTCGATGAAGAACACGCGCGAGCCGTCGGACGATTCCTGGAATTCACCCGGCGCGATGCGGTCGATGTCGCTGCGCTGCGAATACTGCGAGCGCAGCTGCTGCACCTGCTGGTTCGACCAGGGCCAGACCAGCGTCGCCAGCACGGCAATGACGGCGACCACCGGCCAGGCAAAGCGCAGCAGCGGCGGCAAGAACGAGATCAGCCCGCGGCCGCTCGCAAACCAGATGACCATTTCGCTGTCGCGGTACATGCGCGACAGAGACCCCACGACGGACACGAACAGACTGAGCCCCAGAATGGTCGGCAACTGGCCGAGCACCGTGAAGCCCATCACCATGATCACGTCGGAGGGATTGACGTTGCCGCGCGACGCCTGACCCAATGTCCGAATCAGCATCATGGTCATGACGACAGTGACCAGCACCACCAAGGTGGCGCCAAAGCTGCGGGCCAGCTCCTTGCGTATGGATGAATCGAATAACATTGGCTGAAAAGGAAAACGCCGATTATGAACTTTGATCTCAAGGCACTGACCATTGCGGCCGCCGCCAACGAAAAATGTGACCTGCTGGTGCTGCTCGTTGCCGAGCCCACGCCCGCTGCGTCCGATCCCCTGTCCTCGCTCGTGGCCCTGGCCCTCAAGCATGGCGACCTGCAGACCGAGGCCGGCAAGTCATTGTCGCTCTACCACCTGCCGGCCATTGCCGCGCGGCGCGTGCTGCTTGTCGGCGCGGGCGATGGCTCGGCCAAGGCGGTGCGCAAGGCACTGACTGCGGTGGCTCCGGCGCTCAGCGCGCCCGCGCTCAAGCGCGCCGTAGTGTGCTTCAGTTTCGATGTCCCTGCGCAGGCGCTCACGGGCGCGGTGCAGGCCATCGCCGATGCCACCTATGTATTTTCCGCGACCAAGCCCTCGGCCAAGCCCTGCAGCCTGGAAAAAGTGCTGCTTGGCGTGCCGGACAAGGCGGCGCTGCAGTCCGCGTTCGAGCGCGGCGTGGCGCTGGTGCTGGGCCAGGGCGTGACGCGCGAATGGGCCAACCGCCCCGCCAACCACGCAACGCCCACCCGCCTGGGCGAAGCCGCCAAGGCGCTGGCCAAGCTGCCGGGCATCGAATGCAAGGTCCATGGACCGGCCGATGTCGAGAAGCTCGGCATGGGCGCGTTCCTGGCGGTGGCGCAGGGCTCGAGCGAGCCGCTGCGGCTGATCGAGCTGCACTACCGCGGCGCGCCCAAGAGCGAGGCGCCGGTGGCGCTGGTCGGCAAGGGCATCACCTTCGACACCGGCGGCATCTCGATCAAGCCTGCGGCCGAGATGGACGAGATGAAGTTCGACATGGGCGGCGCCGCCAGCGTGCTGGGCGTGTTCCGCGCGCTGGCCGAGCTGCGCCCTCAGATCAACGTCGTGGGCCTGATCCCGGCTTGCGAGAACATGCCCGACGGGCGCGCCGTCAAGCCTGGCGACGTGGTCACCAGCATGAGCGGCCAGACCATCGAGGTGCTCAACACCGACGCCGAAGGCCGCCTGGTGCTGTGCGATGCGCTGACCTACGTGGCGCGCTTCAAGCCGCGCGCGGTGATCGACATCGCGACGCTCACCGGCGCCTGCGTGGTCGCGCTGGGCGGGCTGCGCACCGGCCTGTTCTCCAATGACGACGCATTGGCGCAGGCGCTGCTCGACGCGGGCGAGGAATCGCAGGACCTGTGCTGGCGCATGCCGCTGGACGACGAGTACGCCGAAGGCCTCAAGAGCAACTTCGCCGACATGGGCAACGTCGCGGGCCGCGCGGGCGGAGCGATCACCGCCGCGAAGTTCCTGCAGCGCTATATCGGCGAGATGACCTGGGCGCACCTGGACATCGCCGGCACGGCCTGGAAGGGCGGCGCGGCCAAGGGCTCGACCGGCCGTCCCGTGGGCCTGCTGGTGCATTACCTGCTTGACGCCGTGCAGGCCGCGCCGGCCGCGAAGCCGTCCAAGCCGGGCAAGGCAACGAAGTCGTCCAAGGTGCTCGCATCGACCGAGATCGTGGCGGTGGCCAAGGCCATCACGCCCGAGGCCGACGCTCCGCACGCCGCGACCGGCCCGCTGCTTTGAGCCAGGGCGGAGCGGCGGCAATGACCGAAGTGGCGTTCCACTTCAATGCGCCCGACCGGCTGGCCTATGTCTGCCGTTTCGTGCGCAAGGCGTTGCGCAGCGATGCGCGCGTGGTGGTGACCGGGCCGCGCGAGCTCACGCAGGCGCTGTCGCAGATGCTGTGGAAGCTCTCGCCCACCGACTTCCTGGCCCATGCCTGCGAGGGCGACGACGCGCAGGTGTTTGCCGCCTCGCCCGTGGTGCTGGTCCAGGACGAGCGCAGCGCGCCGCACCAGGAGCTGCTCGTCAACCTCTGGGAGCAGGTGCCCGCGCACTTCGCGCCCTTTGCGCGCGTCGTCGAGGTCGTGAGCGCCCATGACGAGCAGGACCGCGCGCAGGCCCGGCAGCGCTGGAAACACTATGCGGGCCTGGGCCTGAACATCGTGCGCCATGATCTGGTGCTGAAAGGCGGTTGATGGATTTTCCTGGAGCCAAGGCGCCGCCGCGCTATGTGCCGACGCTGACGGAAGTGGTGGCGGAGCCGGATCTCGAGATCGCAGCGGAGGCTGCGCCGGTACAAACCGCGGCGCAGTCTCTTGCCTGGGACGATCTGCCGGCGCGCGAAGCGGTGCCTGCGCCGCTGCCGCTGGCTTCGGCTCTGGAAGCGGCCGGTGCTCCGGCGTTTCCCGTGGTTGAAGCATCGCAGGCAGAGGTCCTGAAGGCCGAATCCCTCGAAGGCCACGCTCTCAAGGACGAGCCTTTGGATGAGGAGGCCGCGGCGCAGGCCGAGGAACGTCTGGTGCAGCGCCTGCTCGAGCGCGTGGAGCTGGGCCTGGACCAGCGCCTGCGCGACACCATTGCGCAGGTCGTGCAGGAGCAGACGCGCTCGGTGACGCTGCGCCTGCAGGAAGCGCTCGAATCGGTCGTGCGGCAGACGGTGCAGGAAGCGCTGGCGCAGGAACGCGCGCCCGGGCAGCACGGCCCGCAGCGCTGATGCGCAGCCGGCGCAGCCTCAGCGCCGGTTCTTCAGGTACCCCGGATTGACGATCTGCGTGGGCGAGTTGTCGATGAAATTGACGACGTTCTCGAAAGCCGCGCCGAAGTACAGCTCGTAGCTGTCTTGCTCGACATAGCCCAGGTGCGGGGTGCAGATGCAGTTCTCCATGCGCAGCAGCGCATGGCCCTGCAGGATCGGCTCGCTTTCGAACACATCGATGGCGGCCATGCCCGGACGCCCGCGCTGCAGCGCGGCGACCAGCGCATCGGGCGCGATCAGCTCGGCGCGCGAGGTGTTGACCAGCAGCGCCGTGGGTTTCATCAACGACAGGTCTTCGAGCGAGATCATGTGCTGCGTGGCCTCGTTCAGCCGCAGATGCAGGCTCACGACATCGCACTGCGCGAAGAACTCCTCGCGCGTGGTCGCCGCCTGGTAGCCGTCGGCCAGCGCCTCGGCGCGCGATGCCTCGCGGCCCCAGATGCGCACGTTCATGCCGAAGGCGCGGCCGTAGCCGGCGACGATGCGGCCGATGCGCCCGTAGCCCCAGATGCCCAGCGTCCTGCCGCGCAGCACGTTGCCGAGTGCGAAGTTCGGCGGCATCGATGCGGCCTTGAAACCCGACTGCTGCCAGGCGCCATGCTTGAGGTTGGCGATGTACTGCGGCAGGCGGCGCATCGCGGCCATGATCAGCGCCCAGGTCAGCTCCGCCGGTGCGACCGGAGAGCTCACGCCCTCGGCGACTGCAATGCCCTGATCGGTACAGGCGTCGACGTCGATATGCGCGCCGACCCGGCCGGTCTGGGCAATCAATTTGAGACGCGGCAGCTTCTCGACCAGCTGGCGGGTGATCGCGGTGCGGTCGCGGATCAGCACGATGATGTCCGCATCGCGCAGCCGCACGGACAGCTGGCCCAGGCCCTTGACGCTGTTGGTGTAGACCTTGGCATTGAGCGCGTCCAGGCGGCTGGCGCAGTGCAGCTTGCGTACGGCGTCTTGGTAGTCGTCCAGGATCACAATGTTCATGACGGGCTCCCAGCTCGTGGGCCTTGGGTCGGTAATGGCAAATCAGGCATGCCGGTGCGGTGCAGGCAAGCCCGGGGCAAAAAGGGTGGGGTGGAACGCCGTACGCCGGCGTCGTGCGACAGCCATGCAATACCTGAGCGCTGCGGCCGTCTGCGGACAAGCTTGTTCCGGAAAAGACCATTGTCCAGCATGCATCCACGGCAGGGCACGAGCACGCGCGGATGTCGGCGCGAATCTCGTCCTCGATTGTTACAGATTACAAGAACAAGTAGCAAGAAGTTATCGCTTTGTAAAAGGTGGCATCAGCGCCCGGCACGCACGGTCACGGATCCACCCGATAGCGCCGGCGAAATTCGGTATCGAGCTGCGCGCAGTCCCCGGGAGAGAGCTCCGGACGCTGGCGGTCTTCAGGCGCAAGCGCCACCTCCTTGTGGCAGGCCTTGATGGCGCCGCGTGCGGCCCACTGCGCGCCATCCTCGGGCGTCGACAGCAATGCGCCGGCCAGCATCAACAGGGCGAAGGCGCCCACCGGCAGGCCGATGAGCCAGAAAACGAAGCGGCTGCGTGGGGCTGGCGCGACGCCGCGAGCCACTGCTGCGCAGTGGGGGCAGGGCAGGGAGCTGTCGGTCAGCGCATGACCGCATGAAGGGCAGGTGAGGGTGGGCATCGGCACATTATGGGCGCTGGCGCGCGCCAGCAAAGCCGCGCCGCCGCAAGCCTGCCGCCATTGCCGGCCCGCCATCCATAGGGTCACTTGCGTGGTGGGCGATGTGCCCCTGCCCACACCGATAGAATTAGCGGCGCCTCGGTGCCTGTGCCCGCCTCCTCCCGCGCCCATGCCTGCATGGCAGCCAGCGCGGTACCTTGTGGTGAGAGTTCAGATATTTCAGACAATCTTGAAAGTTGTGCCGATCGCCTGCGGGTGGTGTCGGGGCGCACACGATAAGAGCGAGTGATGACCAGTAGCCAGCCTCTATACGATTTGGAACCCCTGCTGCACCTGATGCTGATCGGTGCGGTCATTGCGCTGGCGCCGCTCGCCTGGGTGTGGTTTCGCAATCGCCAGCACGGTCCGGCCGAGCGGCTGCTCGCGCTCAGCGTGTTCACGCTGTTCCTGACCTTCGACCTGGTGATGTTCGGTGCCTTCACGCGGCTGACCGACTCGGGCCTGGGCTGCCCCGACTGGCCCGGCTGCTATGGCAATGCGAGCCCGCTGGGCGCGCACCTCGAGATCAGCGCCGCGCAGCTGGCGATGCCCACCGGGCCCGTGACGCACGGCAAGGCCTGGGTCGAGATGGTGCACCGCTATCTGGCCACGGGCGTGGGCGTGCTGATCATCGCGCTGACCGTGATGACCTGGCGCCTGGCGCGCAAGATGCCGCTCGCGGCGGGGCGCAGTCCCTGGTGGCCCACGGTCAGCCTGGTCTGGGTCTGCATCCAGGGCGCGTTTGGTGCGCTCACCGTGACCGAGAAACTGTTTCCGGCAATCGTGACGCTGCATCTGCTGGGCGGCACCGTGCTGCTGGCGCTGCTGTGCGTGCCGGCCGTGGCCCATGGGCTCGCGGTGCGCGGCCAGGCGCCCGAGCCGCTGGCGCCCGGGCTGCGCCGCGCCCTGGTCGCGGGCCTGGTGCTGGTGATGCTGCAGGTGGCGCTGGGCGGCTGGGTCAGCACGAACTATGCGGTGCTGGCCTGCACGACGTTCCCGACCTGCCAGGGCAGCTGGTGGCCCGAGATGAATTTCGCGCAGGCCTTCGAGATCTGGCGCCCGCTCGGCCTGCTGCAAGACGGCACCCATCTGGATTTCTCGGCGCTCACGGCCATCCACTACCTGCACCGCCTCGCGGCCTATGTCGTCGCGGCCGCGCTCGTCGCGCTGGTGCTGGCGCTGCGCCGTGCCGGGGCCCTCGCGTGCCAGCGCCGCTGGCTCGCGGGCCTGCTGCTGCTGCAGGTGATGACCGGATTGTCGAATGTGCTTTTCGACTGGCCCCTGATTGCCGCGGTGCTGCACACTGGAGGCGCCGCGGCGCTGGTGGGCACGCTGGTCTGGAGTCTCGCGACCACCAGTACTTCCCGCGCGGACGCATTGCCGCGCCGCCACCTTTCCAAGAAAGCCGACGCTCGCGCATGACCACGGATACCATGCTTTCCCCCGCTTCCCGCTTTTCCCAGTTCTACGCCCTGACCAAGCCCCGGGTGGTGCAGCTGATCGTTTTCTGCGCGCTGATCGGCATGGTGCTGGCGGTGCCCGGCTGGCCCAGCGGCGCGCAGTGGCTGCACATGGCGGTGTCCTGTCTGGGCATCTGGCTGGTGGCGGCCGCGGCGGCGGCGTTCAACTGCCTGGTGGAAAAGCACATCGACGCGCGCATGCAGCGCACCGCGTGGCGGCCCACGGCGCGCGGCGAGCTCTCGAGCAGCCAGGCGCTGGTGTTCTCGGCCGCGCTGTGCAGCCTGGGCTCCGTCATCCTGTTCATCGGCTCCAACCCGCTGACCATGTGGCTCACGCTCGCGACCTTCGTCGGCTACGCGGTGATCTACACCGTGGTGCTCAAGCCGCGCACGCCGCAGAACATCGTGATCGGCGGCGCGTCGGGCGCGATGCCGCCGGTGCTGGGCTGGGCCGCCATGACGGGCCAGGTCGGGCCCGAGGCGCTGATCCTGTTCCTGATCATCTTCCTGTGGACCCCGCCGCATTTCTGGGCGCTGGCGCTGTACCGCGTCGAGGACTACCGCAAGTCCGGCCTGCCGATGCTGCCCGTGACCCATGGCAGCGAGTACACGCGGCTGCAGATCCTGCTCTACACCGTCGTGCTGTTCGCGGCCTGCCTGCTGCCCTTCATCTACGGCATGAGCTCCTGGCTGTACCTGGCCGTCGCCGTGGTGCTGAGCGTGGGCTTTTGCGCCTACGCCTGGCGCCTGCGCCGCGCCTACTCGGATGCGCTGGCCTGGCGTACCTTTCGCTTCTCGCTGGTGCATCTGAGTGCGCTGTTCGCGGCGCTGCTGGTGGACCATTACCTGTTCTTCTGATAGAACTGCCGGCATGGACACACGCCTGCTGCTGCTGGTCGAGGACGACGCCGCCTTTGCGCGCACGCTCGCGCGCTCCTTCGAGCGGCGCGGCTACCAGGTGCTGCGCGCGGCCAGCGCCGAGGAGGTCAAGCTGCTGCTGCAGGAGCACCGTCCCGGCTACGCGGTGATGGACCTGAAGCTCGCGGGCAATGCCTCGGGACTCAACTGCATCCAGATGCTGCACGAGCAGAACCCCGAAGCGCTGATCGTGGTGCTCACGGGATATGCAAGCATCGCCACCGCCGTCGAAGCCGTCAAGCTCGGCGCCTGCCACTATCTGGCCAAGCCCTCGAATACCGACGACATCGAGGCGGCCTTCGGGCGCGTCGCGGGCGACACCGAAGTGGAGCTGACGCACCAGACCAGCTCGATCAAGACGCTCGAGTGGGAGCATATCCATGAAACGCTGGCCGAGACCGGCTTCAATATCTCCGAAGCCGCGCGCCGGCTGGGCATGCACCGCCGGACCCTTGCTCGCAAGCTGGAAAAACGCCAGGTAAAGTAGGGCGGCCCCTCAGGGGCTGTCTTCGAGCGTGATCGCCGAGAGCGGGAACCGGATCGTGACTTCCGCGCCGCCATCGTCGCGGTTGCGCGCCAGGGCCGTGCCGTCCAGCGAGCGTGCCACGTTGGTCACCAGGAACAGGCCCACGCCGCGTCCCGCGCGGTCGGTCTTGTTCGATTGCTGGTACTTGCCGAAATGGCGCAGGATCTCGGGCGCAAAACCCGTGCCGCGGTCGAGCACGGTGATGACCAGCTGGTCGTCCTCGCAGCGCAGCCGCAGCTCGACCTCGTCGGCCGAAGCCTCGAGCGCATTGTCGAGCACGTTGCAGATCATCTGCTGCAGCGCGGTGTCGGAGATGATGGCCAGATCCTGCTCGATCTCGTTGCGGTAGCGAAAGCGCCCGGGGTGGTGGGTGGCCTGCCACTGGGCAATCAGCCGGTCCATGAAGCGAAACAGCGTCGTCGGCTTGGGCGCGTCGGCGCGCGCCTCGCCCGCCGACAGCAGCACGTTGCTGACGATGCTCTTGCAGCGCAGCAACTGCTGCTGCATCTCGTCGAGGTCCTGGAGCAGCTCGGGCTGGCGCGCGATCTCGGGCATGCGCTGCCAGTCGCCCAGGATCACCGACATCGTCGCCAGCGGCGTGCCCAGCTCGTGCGCGGCGCCCGTCGCGAGCAGCCCCATGCGCACGATGTGCTCCTCCTCGCTCGCGCGCTGGCGCATGTCGGCCAGGCGCGAGTCGCGCCGGCGCAGGTTGCCGACGATGCGCGTGAGAAAGATCACGAGCAGCACCGTGGTCAGCGCGAAGCAGGTCAGCAGCCCCATCACATAGAGGCTGTGGTCGGGCTGCACCGCCAGCGGCCGCGAGGAGCCTGCGAGGTCGATGGCGCACAGCGCGGTGATCGCCGCAATGACCCAGGTATAGGCGGGCGACAGCAGCACGGCGCTCAGCACGGCCTGCAGCAGGAACAGATAGATGAAGGGGTTGCTCGCGCCGCCGCTCAGATACAGCTGCACCGCGAGCGCGGCGACATCGGCGAGCAGCGCGCAGAACAGGCCCAGGCTCGTGACGTTGCGCCGGCGCCATTTGAACCAATAGAGATAGCCGAGGTTGGTGACGATCAGCGCCATCAGCACCGCGGTCATCTCGGGCAGCGGCAGCGGGATGCCCAGGCCGTAATGCACGATGCCGATGGTGATGACCTGGCCGACGACGGCAAGCCAGCGCAGCTGGATCAGCAGCTGCATGTTCTTGCGTTCGGTGGTGAGGTCGACCTGCGAAGGCGGGTCGGGAAAGCGCGAGCGCAGGGGGCGAGGAGGGCGATTCACCGCGGCCATTTTGCCGCAGCCAGTGAATCGCCTGGCCTACAGGGTCTTGTGCGCGGCGCGCGCCCGGCGCAACGGCGCCCGGCGCTACGGCGCCCGGCGCCGCTCCCAGCGCACGACCACCACGGCGGCGGCCAGCACCATCAGCGCCATGCCGTACCAGGTCAGGGCATAGACCAAGTGGCTGTTGTGGAAGGCAATGACGGTCATGCCCGGGCGCGGCCAGGTCTGCGCGGCGACCGGCTCGCCAGGGCGGCCGGCGTCGATGAAATACGGCGCGGCGCGCGAAAGACCCTGCGCCGCGGCAATGCCCGCCACGTCGCGCGAGTACCAGCGCTGCTGCGCGGCGTCGTTGTCGCGCAGGAACCCGCCGCCCGGCTCGCTTATGCGCAGCAGGCCGGTGATGGTCTGCAGATCCAACCCGGCGTCCGAAGAGGTGCTTTGCGGCAACCACGCCTGGCGCTCGCTGCTGGGCACGAAGCCGCGGTTGATCAGCGTCTGGCTGCCATCGGCGGCCTGCAAGGGCGTGAGCACCCAGAAGCCCGCGCCCAGCTCGGTGACGGCCTGCGCCAGCACCGTCTTTTGCGCCAGGAAACGCCCGCTGAGCGTGACCGGCAGATATTCATGCTGCTGCGCCGTGACCCCGGGCCACTGCGCAGATGTGGGCGCGGCCACGGGCGCGGCGCGCACGCGCTCGGTGACGCGCTCGATCAGATCGAGCTTCCAGGCGCGGCGCTGCAGCTGCCAGCTGCCCAGGCCCACGAACCCAATGAACAAGGCCATGCCCAACACTGCGAGCATGGCCTTGAGGGCTATCGAACGCGGGCGCGCGGGCCCGGCGTTCGATGTATCGGCTTTGACGGAGGTCAAGGCTGCGGCGTGGTGGTTGCCGCGGGCGACACCTCGTGGTGCGGCATCATGTTGGCGTTCATGTGGAACATGACCCAGAGCGTGCCCGACAGCGCGATCACGACGAAGACCACGGTGAAGATGGTGGACAGCAGCGTCCACCCGGCCTCGACCTTGCTGTTCATGTGCAGGAAGTAGTACATGTGCACCAGGATCTGCACGATCGCGAACGCGCCCAGCACCAGCACGGCGGTGGTGCGGCCTTCGATGACCTTGGCCATGATCAGCCAGAAGGGAATCGCCGTCAGGATCACGGACAGGATGAAGCCCGTCATGTAGCCCGAGAAGGTGCTGTGCGGGCCGACGTCGTGGTGGTGATCATCGTGCGCGTCGTGCGCGCCGCCGGCGTGGATGTCATGTGCGCTCATCAAAGCACTCCCATCAGGTAGACAAAGGTGAAGACGCCGATCCAGACCACGTCCAGGAAGTGCCAGAACATCGACAGGCACATCAGGCGGCGGTTGTTCTCGTGCGTCAGGCCATGCTTGCTGATCTGCAGCATCAGCACGACCAGCCAGATCAGGCCGAAGGTCACGTGCAGGCCGTGGGTGCCGACCAGCGTGAAGAACGACGACAGGAAGGCGCTGCGGCCCGGGCCCGCGCCCTGGTGCAACAGGTGCGAGAACTCATAGAGCTCCAGACCCAGGAAGCCCAGGCCCAGCAGGCCCGTCACGGCCAGCCAGCCGAGCGTGGCCGAGACCTTGCCCTGCTGCTTCTTGAGCATCGCGAAACCGAAGGTGATCGACGACAGCAGCAGGAAGGCCGTGTTCATCGCCACCAGCGGCAGGTCGAACAGGTCGGCGCCGGTCGGGCCGGCAGCGTAGTTGCGGCCCAGCACGCCGTAGGTGGCGAACAGGGCGGCGAAGATGAGGCAATCGCTCATCAGGTAGAGCCAGAAGCCCAGCGCCGTGCCATTGGCCGGGTGGGGTTCCTCGGCCAGGTGGTAGTCGCGGGGTTCAATGGCGCCCGCGGCGCCAGCGTTCATGCGGATTTCAGACATTGCGTGCAAGCAGTTCAGTACGGGCATCTTCAGTCGCAGCAACTTCGGATGCTGGAATGTAGAAGTCGCGCTTGTAGTTGAAGGTATGGACGATCGAGATCAGCACCACGGCGGCAAACGCCAGGCCCGCGACCAGCCACATGTGCCAGATCATCGCGAAGCCGAACAGCGTCGACACCATGGCGATCACGAAGCCGGCAGGCGTGTTCTTGGGCATGTGCAGGGCCTTGAAGCCCGTCAGCGGACGCTTGTAGCCATGCTTCTTCATGTCCCACCATGCATCGATCTCGTAGACCTTGGGCGTGAACGCGAAGTTGTAGTCAGGCGTGGGCGAGGCCGTCGACCATTCGAGCGTGCGGCCGTCCCATGGATCCCCAGTCAGGTCCTGCAGCGCCGCGCGATTGCGGAAGCTGACATACAGCTGCATCAGGAAGGAGGCGATACCACCGGCGACGATCACGACACCCACCGTGGAGATGTACAGCCAGATGTTGTACGACGCATCTTCGAACACGTTGACGCGGCGCGTCGCGCCCATCAGGCCCAGGATGTACAGCGGCGTGAAGGTGACCCAGAAGCCGACCAGCCAGCACCAGAACGACACCTTGCCCCAGAACTCGTCGAGCATGAAGCCGAAAGCCTTGGGGAACCAGTAGTTGATCGCGGCGAACAGGCCGAACACCACGCCGCCGATGATGACGTTGTGGAAGTGGGCGATCAGGAACAGGCTGTTGTGCAGCACGAAGTCGGCAGGGGGCACGGCCAGCAGCACGCCGGTCATGCCGCCGATGGCGAAGGTGGCCATGAAGCCCACGGTCCACATCATCGGCACGGTGAAGCGGATGCGGCCCTTGTACATCGTGAACAGCCAGTTGAAGATCTTCGCCCCGGTCGGGATGGAGATGATCATCGTGGTGATGCCAAAGAACGAGTTCACGCTCGCGCCCGAGCCCATCGTGAAGAAGTGGTGCAGCCACACGAGGTAGGACAGGATGGTGATGGCCACCGTCGCATACACCATCGAGGTGTAGCCGAACAGGCGCTTGCGGCTGAACGTGGCGGTGATTTCCGAGAACACGCCGAAAGCCGGCAGGATCAGGATGTAAACCTCGGGGTGGCCCCAGATCCAGATCAGGTTCACGTACAGCATGGCGTTGCCGCCCATGTCGTTGGTGAAGAAGTGCGTGCCGAGGTAGCGGTCGAGCGACAGCAGCAGCAGCGTGGCCGTCAGCACCGGGAACGAAGCGACGATCAGCGCGTTGGTGCACAGCGACGTCCAGACGAAGATAGGCATCTTCATCATCGTCATGCCGGGCGCGCGCATCTTGATGATGGTCACCAGCAGGTTGATACCGGACAGCGTCGTGCCGACACCGGCGATCTGCAGGGACCAGATGTAGTAGTCGAGACCCACGCCCTCGGGGTTGTGGCCGAGGTTGGACAGCGCCAGCCAGCCCGAGGTCGAGAACTCGCCGATGAACAGCGACACCATCACCAGGATCGCGCCGGCGGCGGTCATCCAGAAGCTGAAGTTGTTCAGGAACGGGAAGGCCACGTCACGCGCGCCGATCTGCAGCGGGATGATGTAGTTCATCAGGCCCGTGACCAAAGCCATGGCCACGAAGAAGATCATGATCGTGCCGTGCGCGGTGAAGATCTGGTCGTAGTGGTGCGGCGGAAGGAAGCCCACGCCATCGACGGTGGCCGCCGCTTGCTGCAGGCGCATCATCAGTGCATCGGCAAAGCCGCGCAGCAGCATGACGATACCCAGGATCATGTACATGATCCCGATCTTCTTGTGGTCGATGCTGCAGATCCAGTCGCGCCAGATGGTGCCCCAGAGCTTGAAACGGGTCAGCAGGGCGAAGATCGCCAGGCCGCCGAGCACCACGCCCGCGAAGGTCGCGAGCAGGATGGGGTCGTGCAGCGGTATCGATTGCCAGCTCAACCGTCCGAAGATCAGTTGGGCTGTATCAAATTGATCAGACATAAAGGGTCTCTTGTGAGGTGCTCGCAAGGGCAGCCGGGGCTGGCGTTGCGGGCACCGAATTGCTTATTGCTGGATGACGGCTTCGGAGGCGATGCCCGATTCGAGCGCGGCCGTGATTTTCGCGGCGTCGCCGGTCGTGCAGATGTCGCCCGACAGGTTCAGGCCCTTGGCGCGCATGTACGACTCGCCGCCGGCCTTGTCGATGGCCATCATGGTGTGCATGCACATCTGGCCTTCTTCCACGCAGCGGTTGAGCACCGCGTGGTAGAGCTTGGGGTCGACGTTGCCGTAGCGCTCGACCGGGTGGCGCTCGGTGGGCTTGGCCAGGTTCATGTAGGTGGCGCGGTCCAGCGTCTTGCCTTCGGTCTTTGCCTTGGCGATCCAGTCGGCGAAGCCTTCGTTGCTCAGGCCATGGAACTTGAAGTTCATGTGCGAGAAGCCCGGGCCGCTGTAGTGCGTGGACAGGCCCTTGTAGACGCCTTCCTTGTTGATCACCGCGTTGAGCTCGGTCTGCATGCCGGGCATGGCATAGATCATGCCGGCCAGGTCAGGCACGTAGAACGCGTTCATCGTGGTCGTCGAGGTGATCTTGAAGTGGATCGGACGATCGACGGGCGCCGCGAGCTCGTTCACCGTGGCGATGCCCTGCTCGGGATAGAAGAACAGCCACTTCCAGTCCATGGCCACGACTTCCACCGTCAGCGGCGTGACGTTCGCGGCCAGCGGGGTCTCGTGGTCGATGCGGTCCAGGGGGCGGTACGGGTCGAGCTTGTGCGTGCTGATCCAGGTGATCGCGCCCAGCACGATCACGATGGCCAGCGGTGCGGTCCAGATCAGCAGCTCGAGCTTGGTCGAGTGGTGGAACTCGGGATCGTATTCGGCTTCCGTGTTCGACTGGCGGTATTTCCAGGCGAAGAAGAACGTCGCCAGGATCACCGGGACGATGATCAGCAGCATCAGGTAAGTGGCCACGAGGACCAGATCACCTTGCTGCGCGGCAACGTCGCCTGCGGGGTTGAGAACTACGGCATTGCTGCAGCCGCTGAGGGCGGCGACAAGCGCGGTAGCTGTGAGCCACGCAGGCCCACGGATTTCCTTGGATTGAAGCATGTCATGGGCGCGCCAGAGCGCGCTTAGGTGTAAACGTGAGATGGGAACCAGCGTAAATGTAATAAAACGGGGGAAATTGTCGATTGGACATTTTGTCCCATGTCCATACGTGGGTGTATTGCGCCATTCTTGGTGGATCAGCGGATTTCGATGTAGGCGCCCGTGCCGAGGCGATGTCGGCCGGCTTCAGGCCGGGCGGAGGAAGCAGGCGAGGGTCGGGTTGTAGTTCTTGGCTGACGCGCGCTGGCGCCAATGCCGGACCGGGCCGGGCCCGGGACCGGCGTAGAAACAGGCTAGTCAATTGAATGGGAGGTTCCTCATGAGCGCAACAGATTACACAGCACCTTCCACCGGGGGTTTCGAGAGTCCCCAGTCATTGTCCCGTGCGGACACCCATGAGGAGGTCAGTCCAGGCGACATCGCAGTCGGCGTGGTCATTGGCCGGTCTTCGGAATATTTCGACTTCTTTGTTTTCGGCATCGCCTGCGTGCTGGTCTTCCCGGCACTGCTGTTTCCCTGGATGTCGCGCATGGACGGCACGCTCGCCTCCTTTGCGATCTTCTCGCTGGCTTTCGTCGCGCGTCCATTCGGCACGGCCATCTCGATGGCCATCCAGCGCCGCTGGGGCCGCGGCACCAAGCTGACGCTGGCGCTGTTCCTGCTGGGCAGCTGCACGGTGGGCATGGCCTTCCTGCCCGGCTATGAACGCCTGGGCATGTGGGCCATCGTGCTGTTCACCGTGCTGCGCATCGGCCAGGGCCTGGCGCTGGGCGGCACCTGGGACGGCCTGCCGTCGCTGCTGGCGATTTCCGCGCCGCGCAACCGCCGCGGCTGGTTCGCGATGCTGGGCCAACTGGGTGCGCCCATCGGCTTCTTCATGGCCGCCGGCCTGTTCGCCTATGTGTACGAGACCATGACCCCGGAAGAATTCATCGCCTGGGGCTGGCGCTATCCGTTCTTCGTGGCTTTCGCGATCAACGTCGTGGCGCTGTTCGCGCGGCTGCGCATCGTGGTCGGCCAGTCGTACTCGCACCTGCTGATGGAAAACGAGCTCGAGGCCGTCAAGACCACCGAAGTGGTGCGTTTCGAAGGCCGCAACGTGGCCATCGGCGCGTTTGCCGCGCTGGCCAGCTTCGCGCTGTTCCATCTCGTGACCATCTTCCCGCTGTCGTACATCGAGCTGTATTCCGATCAGCCCGTGGGCGACGTGCTGCGCGTGCAGATGGTGGGCGCTGCAGCGGCCTGCGCCGCGATGTTCGTGTCGGGCTGGCTTGCCGACCGCTTCGGGCGACGCAACACGCTGGGCACGATGGCGGTGCTGATCTGCGTGTTCAGCTTCGTCGGCCCGGGCTTGCTGGGCAGCGGCCAGGCGGGCAACAACGCCTTCCTGATCATCGGCTTCATCCTGCTGGGTCTGTCCTATGCGCAGTCTTCGGGCACGGTCACGGCGAACTTCTCGTCGCACTACCGCTATACCGGCGCGGCGCTGTCGGCCGACATGGCCTGGCTGGTGGGCGCGGCGTTCGCACCCCTGATCGCGCTGGCGGTGTCGGCACGCTTTGGTCTGTTTGGCCTCGGCATCTATCTGCTGTCGGGTGGTCTGTGCACGTTGGCGGCGCTCGCGATCAACCGCGCCATCGAAGCGCGCGAATCGCCGATCACTCCCTGAGTACGCCGGGGCGACCTTTGCAGGTCGGCCCCGTTGCATTCCACGCCGCGCCACTGCCTGTCAGTGGCGCGGTTGTTTTGGCGCCAGGATTGCGGCGCATGCGGTGCGCTGGCCATGTTTGCGAGCCCCGCAGCCGGCCGACTTTTGCAGACCCGTGCGTTTTCAGACCCGCGCCAAGCCCGGGCGGCGCCATCGGTGGCCGCACAAATCTATAATGGAAGATTGTCCCGCCGCCTGGCGGCGCGCCTTTTCACGCGAGCGTGCCGGCGCTGCGCAACTCCAAACCATACGCCATGAGCCAACCCACTTTTTCCGTTGCCGAAATCAGAAAGTCGTTTCTGGACTTTTTCGCCTCCAAGGGCCACACCATCGTGGCGTCGAGCTCGCTGGTGCCGGGCAACGACCCGACGCTGATGTTCACCAATTCGGGCATGGTGCAGTTCAAGGACGTGTTCCTTGGCACGGACAAGCGCCCCTACCAGCGCGCGACCTCGGTGCAGGCCTGCCTGCGCGCCGGCGGCAAGCACAACGACCTCGAAAACGTCGGCTACACGGCGCGCCACCACACCTTCTTCGAGATGCTGGGCAACTGGTCGTTTGGCGACTACTTCAAGCGCGAGTCGCTCAAGTGGGCCTGGGAGCTGCTGACCGAGGTCTACAAGCTGCCCAAGGAGCGCCTGCTGGCCACCGTCTACGCCGAGGATGACGAAGCCTATGACATCTGGACGAAGGAAATCGGTCTGCCCCCAGAGCGTGTGATACGCATCGGCGACAACAAGGGCGGGCGCTACAAGTCCGACAATTTCTGGATGATGGCCGACACCGGCCCCTGCGGTCCCTGCTCGGAAATCTTCTACGACCACGGCGAGCACATTGCCGGCGGCCCCCCGGGCAGCCCGGATGAGGACGGCGACCGCTTCATCGAGATCTGGAACAATGTGTTCATGCAGTTCGACATGGACGAGCAGGGCCGCGTGACCCCGCTGCCCGCGCCTTGCGTCGACACCGGCATGGGCCTCGAGCGCCTGGCCGCCATCTTGCAGCACGTGCACAGCAACTACGAAATCGACCTGTTTGCCGCGCTGATCAAGGCCGCGGGCCGCGAGACGCATATCGAGGACCTGAGCACGCCTTCGCTGAAAGTGATTGCCGACCATATCCGCGCGACCTCCTTCCTGGTCAGCGACGGTGTCATCCCGTCCAACGAAGGCCGCGGCTATGTGCAGCGGCGCATCGTGCGCCGCGCGATCCGCCATGGCTACAAGCTGGGCCAGAAAACGCCGTTCTTCCACAAGCTGGTCAAGGACCTGGTGGCGGTGATGGGCGACGCCTATCCGCAGCTGCGCGAGCAGGAAGCGCGCATCACGGCGGTGCTCAAGGCCGAGGAAGAGCGCTTCTTCGAGACCCTGGCCAACGGCATGGAGATCCTCGACAACGCGCTCAGCGGCGACGTCCAGGTGCTGCCCGGCGACGTGGCGTTCAAGCTGCACGACACCTATGGCTTCCCGCTCGACCTGTCCAACGACGTGGCGCGCGAGCGCGGCCTGAGCGTGGACGAGGAAGGTTTCCGCGCGGCCATGGAAGCGCAGAAGACCAAGGCGCGCGCGGCCGGCAAGTTCAAGATGGACCGCGCGCTCGAGTACGGCGGCGCGGCCAATGCGTTCACCGGCTATGCGGATCTGTCTACATCGGCCAAGGTGCTGGCGCTGTATGCCGAGGGCACGAGCGTCGAGGAGCTGGCCGCGGGCCAGAGCGGCGTGGTGGTGCTCGACAGCACCCCGTTCTATGCCGAATCGGGCGGCCAGGTTGGCGACCAGGGGCTGATCACGGCCGCCGGCGTGCATTTCGCGGTGCAGGATACGCTCAAGCTGCGCGCCGATGTGTTCGGCCACCATGGTCTGCTGGAGACCGGAAGCCTCAAGGTGGGCGATGCGGTGTCGGCCGAAGTCAACACCGAACTGCGTGCCTCGACCATGCGCAACCACTCGGTCACGCACATCATGCACAAGGCGCTGCGCGAGGTGCTTGGCACCCATGTGCAGCAAAAGGGCAGCCTGGTCAATGCCGACCGCACGCGCTTCGACTTCACGCACGGCGCGCCCGTCACGGACGCCGAGATCCGCGAGATCGAGCGCCGCGTGAACGAGGAAATCCTGGCCAATTCGGCCACCGACGCCCAGGAAATGGACATCGAGAGCGCGCAGAAGACCGGCGCGATGATGCTGTTCGGCGAGAAGTATGGCGAGCGCGTGCGCGTGCTGGGCATCGGCAGCAGCCGCGAGCTGTGCGGCGGCACCCATGTGCAGCGCACCGGTGACATCGGCCTGTTCAAGATCGTGGCCGAGAGCGGCGTGGCCGCGGGCGTGCGCCGCATCGAGGCGGTGACCGGCGCCAACGCGCTGGCCTATCTGCAGTCGCTGGAGAACACCGTGGCCCAGGCCGCGGGTGCGTTCAAGGCGCCGGCCACCGAGCTCACGGGCCGCATCGGCCAGGCGCTCGAGCAGATCAAGGCGCTGGAGAAGGAAATCGCCGCGCTCAAGGGCAAGCTCGCCTCCAACCAGGGCGACGAGCTGCTGACGCAGGCGATCGACATCAAGGGCGTGAAGCTGCTGGCCGCGCGCCTCGAAGGGGCGGATGCCAAGACGCTGCGCGACACCATGGACAAGCTCAAGGACAAGCTCGGCAGCGCGGTGATCGTGCTGGCCGCCGTCGACGGCGACAAGGTGCAGCTGGCCGCGGGCGTGACCAAGGACTGCATGGCCAAGCTCAAGGCGGGGGAGCTCGTCAACCATGTGGCGCTGCAGGTCGGCGGCAAGGGCGGGGGCAAGCCCGACATGGCGATGGCCGGCGGCACGAATGCCGCGGCACTGCCCGCGGCGCTGGCCTCGGTGCAGGCCTGGGTCAGCGAGCGCCTCTGAGGCTTCGAGCGGCTGCCGCGGGAATCCGTTCCTGATCGCAGCCGCTGCGGCCTGCAACGAAGAATCTGATTTCCAAAGGAGACGACATGGTCGTACTACACACCACGCTGGCCATCGCACTGGTCATTGGCCTGATCATCTGGCTGCGCGTGGAACCGGTCATCTCCCTGATGCTCGGCTCGCTCTACCTGGGGCTGGCCAGCGGCGTCGGTTTCATGGGCACGCTCACCGCCATCACCGGCGGCTTTGGCGAGATCATGGGCAAGGTCGGCTTGCTGATCGGCTTCGGGGTCGTCATCGGCTCGCTGCTGCATGCAACGGGCGCGTTCCGGCGCATGGTGCAGGCGCTGGTCTCGGCGGTGGGCGCCAACCGGCTGCCCTATGCGATGGCCGGCGCGATGTCGACGATCTTCCCCTCGATCTATGTCGACGTGCAGGTCGTGCTGGGCGCGCCCGTCGCACGCTCGGCCGCGCCGCTGCTCAAGCGCAACGGCCTGCCGCTGCTCGCGGGGGCGATCGGCACCGGCATCTTCTCGGGCTACGTCTTTGTCGTGCCGGGCCTGGCCGTCATCCTGATTGCCGGGCAGATGAATGTGAGCCTGGGTTCGTGGCTCGTGGGCGGGCTGTGCATCGGCCTGGCGACCGCGCTGCTGACCACTTTCGCGTTCAGCCTGCTGCTGCGCACCAACTACTGGAAGCCCGAGACCGACGAGGACGCCAGCGAGGCGATGCTCGAGACCGAGGCACAGGACGCGCAGGCGCCCGTTGCCAACGACGGCCCGGGCCTGCTGCTGTCGGCCGCGCCGATCGTCGTGCCGCTGCTGATGATCGCGTTTGGCGCGTTTGCCAAGCTCGCCGGCATTTCCAACGACCTGATCAGCTTCATCGGCAATGCCAACCTGGCGCTGTTCGTCGGTTTGCTCGGCGCCTATCTGCTCGCGCGCCGCTGGATCGGCGAGGAGCGCACCAGCGCGGCGATGACGGACGGCTTCAAGACCAGCGGCGAGATCCTGCTGATCACCGGCGTGGGCGGCTCGCTCGGCGCGATCATCACCGCCTCGGGCATGGGCGCTGAGCTCGGCTCGTTGTTCTCCCATGACGCGGGCGGCCCGGTGCTGCTGAGCATCGTGCTGGCATGGTTCATTGCCGCGGTGCTGCATGTGGCGATCGGCTCGGTGTCGGTCGCGGCGCTGACGGCGGCCAGCATCATCAGCCCCGTCGTGGCGCAGATCTCGATCTCGCCGGTCATCATCGGCTTTGCGATCGCCTCGGGCTCGCTGTTCGCGGTGCAGGTCAACAGCAACTTCTTCTGGATGTTCAAGGGGTTGATGGGGCTGTCGACCAAGGGCGCGCTGAAGACGCTGACCATGGTGACCTCGATTGCCTCGGTCGCCTCGCTGGTGCTGGTGCTGCTCGCCAGCATCTTTGGCTGAAGGCCGGCCATTTCGCTCGGAAAGCTGGACCTGAACCTGCTCAAGGCGCTCGACGCCTTGCTGCAGGAGTCCAACGTGACGCGGGCCGCGGCGCGCCTGGGCCTGACCCAGCCGGCCATGAGCGGCATGCTCACGCGGCTGCGGGAAGGCTTTGGCGACCCGCTGTTCGTGCGTGCCCAGCGCGGCATGGTGCCCACGCAGCGCGCGCTCGATCTGCGCCTGCCGCTGCAGCAGGTGCTGGCCGAGATCGACGCGCTGCTCAAGCCGCCGGTGTTCGAGCCGGCCACGGCGCGGCTGACATTCACCATTGCTTCGACCGACTACGCGCTGCGCGCGATTGCCGTGCCTTTCATTGCCGCGCTCAAGCCGCTGGCGCCGCAGATCCGTGTGGCGCTGGTACCGGTCGAGAACGGCCAGCTGGCGGCGCAGCTCGAGCGCGGCCAGATCGGCGTGGCGCTGCTGACGCCGGAAAACACCCCGCCCGAGATGTATGCGCGCACGCTGTACCGCGAGCGCTATGTCTGCGTGCTGCGCGAAGGCCACCCGGCGGCCACGGGAGCTCCGCTGACGCTCGAGCAGTTCTGCGCGCTCGACCATGCGCTGGTGTCGTATGAGGGCGGCGGCTTCCACGGCGTCACCGACGACGCGCTGCTCAAGCTCGGCCAGCGGCGCGCGGTGACGCTGTCGGTGAAGTCCTTTCTGATCCTGCCCGATCTGCTGCGCGCGAGCGACATGGTGGCAGTCTTGCCCGAGCGGCTGGTGGCCGGGCTCGACGGGCTGGTGATCTGCGAGCCGCCGCTCGAGGTGCCCGGGTTCAGCAAGTGCGCGGTCTGGCACGAGCGCATGCACCATGACCCGGCGCAGCGCTGGCTGCGCGAGCTGCTGTTTGGCATCTGCGCCGAGCGGCACTAGCGGGTGGCATCCAGCGTGATATCGCGCTGTCTGATGATGATCATAAATTTATAGCATTTGATTTATTTCAGCGGCGCCATCATCTGCGGGGCTGCTGCAGAAATTCTGCGGCCTCCTTTTTCCTTACAGCCTTCTTAGAAAATCAGCATGTCCGCATTGTTTTCCCCGTTCACCCTCAAGGATGTCACGCTGCGCAACCGCATCGCGGTGCCGCCGATGTGCCAGTACAGCGCCGTCGATGGTCTGACCAACGAGTGGCACCAGGTCCACTATCCCTCGATCGCGCGCGGCGGCGCGGGGCTGGTGATCGTCGAAGCCACGGGCGTGTCGCCCGAAGGCCGCATCACGCCCGACTGCCTGGGTCTGTGGAACGACGCGCAGGCCGAGGGCCTGGCGCGCATCGCGGCCTCGATCAAGGCCGGCGGCGCGGTGCCCGGCATCCAGATCGGCCATGCGGGCCGCAAGGCCAGCGCCAACAATCCCTGGGAAGGCGACGAGCACATTGCCGCAGGTGATGCCCGCGGCTGGCAGCCGATCGCGCCTTCGGCCATTGCCTTTGGCGGCGGACTGCCGCGCGTGCCCAGCGAGATGACGCTCGCCGACATCACGCGCGTCAAGGCGGACTTCGTGGCCGCGGCCCAGCGCGCGCGCGATGCGGGCTTCGAATGGCTCGAGCTGCACTTTGCGCACGGTTATCTCGCGCAGAGCTTTTTCTCGGCGCATTCGAACCAGCGCAGCGATGCCTATGGCGGCAGCTTCGACAACCGCGCGCGCTTCCTGCTGGAGACGCTGGCCGCGGTGCGCGCCGTGTGGCCCGAGAACCTGCCGCTGACGGCGCGCTTTGGCGTGATCGAATATGACGGCAAGGACGAGGAGACGCTGGCCGAGTCGATCGAGCTGGTCAAGCGCATGCGCGCGGGCGGGCTGGATCTGCTCAATGTCAGCGTCAACTTCGTGATCCCCGATGTCAAGATTCCCTGGGGCACGCCGGCGTTTCTCGCGCCGATCGCCCAGCGCGTGGCGCGCGAGGCGGGTATTCCCGTGGCGTCGAGCTGGGGCATCGACGATGTGCAGCATGCCGAGCGCGTTGTGGCCGAGCAGCAGATGGACCTGGTGATGATCGGCCGCGCGATGCTGGCCAATCCCCACTATCCCTATGCAATGGCCCAGACGCTCAAGGAGCAGCGCCCGGACTGGGTGCTGCCGGCGCCTTATGCGCATTGGCTCGAGCGCTATCGGGGGGCGGGGAAGGTGACGGCGTCGTAGGAACGCGCCAGATCGGTTCATCCTGCGCTGAGTCAGGATGAGCGAGCTATCTTGAAAGCAGGCCGTCCATGGTTCGACGGGGCCGCCGAGGCGGGCTCACCACGAACGGTCTATTGATCAGCGCTGACTGTAAACCGTTCGTCCTGAGCCTGTCGAAGGATGAACGGCCTCGCGAAAGTGAAAGCCCGGCAGGAACGGTTTACCCGACGCCTACTTCCGCCTGAACACCAGATCCCAAACCCCATGCCCCAGCTTGATCCCCCGGTTCTCGAACTTGGTGAGAGGCCGGTAGTCGGGTTGGGGTGCGTAGGCCTCGACGCTGTTGGCCAGCGTGGGCTCGGCCGACAGCACCTGGAGCATCTGCACCGCGTAGGGCTCCCAGTCGGTGGCGCAATGCAGGTAGCCGCCGGGCTTGAGGCGCGCGGCCAGCTTGGCGATCAGCGCGGGCTGGATCAGGCGGCGCTTGTTGTGCTTGGTTTTGTGCCAGGGGTCGGGAAAGAAGATGTGCACGCCGTCCAGGCTGCCTTCGGGCAGCATGTTGTCGATCACCTCGACGGCGTCATGCCGCAGGATGCGGATGTTGTGCAGGTCCTGCTCACCGATGCGCTTGAGCAGCGCGCCGACGCCGGGTTCATGCACTTCGCAGCACAGGAAATCGTCTTCGGGGCGAACGCGCGCGATATGCGCGGTGGCCTCGCCCATGCCAAAGCCGATCTCGAGGATCAGCGGCGCGCTGCGGCCAAAGACCGCGGGCGCGTCGAGCGGCGCGGCCTTGTAGTCCAGCAGGAACTGAGGCCCGACCTCGGCATAGGCCTTGGCCTGGCCGATCGTCGTGCGGCCCGCGCGCAGCACATAGCTCTTGATGGTACGGATATGGACCACGCCGGCCGGAACGGCCGAGCCGGGCGTGGTGTCTTGAGGGGTGTCGGGGCCGGGAGCGGCCGCGTTGGTTTGTTGTTCAGTCACAGGGCGTGATTGTAGTGAGCTCGCCAGGCCGCCACCCACAGCGCAAGCGCATCGGCCCGGGAACTGTGGGTGCAATCGGCGACCGGAAGGCCCAGCGCCGCGGCCGCGGCATCGAGCGCGGTGCGGCTGGCGGCCGGCGTGGAGGTATCGATCGAGCGCGCGCCATGCTGCTTGGAGAGCTTTTCGCCATCGGCGCGGCGCACCAGCGGCGTGTGCAGATAGCGCGGCGTGGGCAGGCCCAGCGCCTGCTGCAGCAGCATCTGGCGCGGGGTGTTGTCCGTGAGGTCCTCGCCGCGCACGATGTGGCTGACCTGCTGCAGCGCGTCGTCGACGACGACGGCCAGCTGGTAGGCCCACAGGCCATCGGCGCGGCGCAGCACGAAGTCGCCGACGCCTTGCGCCAGCTCCTGCGACTGCGCGCCCAGGCGCCGGTCGTGCCACAGCAGCCGGCCGTCGCCATGCCAGCGCGGCGCATCCGGGCCATCGAAAGGCCGGGCCAGGCCCGCGAGCTTGACGGTGGCAAAGCGCCAGGCACGCGGCGGGCGGCCCTGCAGCCCGCCGCGGCAGGTGCCGGGGTAGGGGCGCTCGATGTGCCGCTCGCGCGCGATGCCTTGCTTCTCCCAGGCCAGCTCGATGTCGCGCCGCGTGCAGGCGCAGGCATAGGCCAGTCCAGCGTCCAGCAACTGCTGCAGGGCTTTTTCGTAGAGGGCGCCGCGCTCTGACTGCCAGACCGGGGGCTCGTCGGGCATCAGGCCGCAGGCAGCGAGCTGCTGCAGGATCCGCTGGTCGGCGCCGGGCATGCAGCGCGGCGGGTCGATGTCTTCGATGCGCACCAGCCAGCGGCCGCCGTGCGCGCGCGCGTCGAGCCAGCTGGCGAGGGCCGCAACCAGCGAGCCCGCATGCAGCGGGCCCGTGGGGGAGGGCGCAAAGCGCCCTACATAAGAGGAAGGGGCCCGCTGCAAGCTTGTCACGCCACTTTCAACGCCAGCTCCAGGCCCGAGACGAACGCGTCCTCGACGCGCGCGCCCAGGCACCAGTCGCCGCACACGCCCAGACCGGCCTGGCGGTTCCAGAGAAACGCATGGCCCAGCGTGCTCATGGTCTGCGCATGCGGCCAGAAGCGGCTGCTGACATGGGTCGGCGTGGCATGGATGCCGGTGATCTCGGCAAAGGCCTTCTGCAGCTTGGCCTGGATGCGCGACGCATCGTCGTTGCGGTGCTCGTGCGACCAGGACGGGCTGGCCTGCACGGTCCAGCGCTCCATCGACGCGCGCCCGGGCTTGGACGACTCGCGCGCCAGCCAGGCCACGCGGTGGTGGGTGCTGCGCGCCGCATTCCAGTGCGGGCCCAGCGTCGTGAGGCCGGGCTGCTGCGCATGGGCAAAGCTCAGGTGCAGCGTCCAGCAGGGGGCGATGTCGATGTCGTCGAGGGCCTGGCAATGCAGGTCGGCCTGGCCCGTGGGCCCCAGCAGCGCGCGCGCCATCGGCGCGGGCAGCGCCAGCAGCACGGTGTCGAAGCCGGCGTGCACGGCCTGCTGCGACGGATCGAGCGAATTTTCGGTCTGCAGCTGCCAGCGCGTGGGGTCGAGCCGGTCGCGCTCGAGCGCCGTGACGCGGCACTGCGTCAGCAGGCGGCCTGCCTCAGCCAGCGGCTGGGCCCAGGCCGCGGCCAGGCTCTGCATGTGGGGGGTGGCGACCCAGTGCGACTCGCGCGGCGGCGGCGCGGCGCTGGCCACGCGCCCGGCGCTGTCGAGCACGCGGATGGTGGTGGCGCTCCAGGGGCGGCACAGCTGCGAATCGAGGTCGAGCACCTGCTCGAAGCGTGCGTCGCGCACGGTGAAGTACTGCGCGCCGGAGTCGAAGCTGCCGTGCGACGTGGAATGCACGGCCATGCGGCCGCCGACCTCGGCGCCCTGCTCGAACAGCTTGACCTGGTGGCCGGCCTGCACCAGCGTGCGCGCGCAGGCCAGCCCGGCAATGCCGGCGCCGATCACGGCAATGGTCTGCGGTCGGTGGCGCGTGCGGCGCGGGTGCTGCGCGGCGGTGGGAGACGGGGCAGGAGAGTGGAGCGTGCGCATAGCGGACATGACAAGCCTTTCTTGGAACAGGAGGCAGATGCGGCGGTGTCTCGCTGCCTCAACCGTGGGCTGACTCTACACCCTTCGCGGGCCTGCCTCGGGCTCACAGGTCCTGATGGTTTTCCAGCAGGGCGGTGCGGGTGGTGGGGTTGGCGAGCTTCTCCAGCCACCACTGCAGCGCGCGGCCCGGGCTGGCATGGCCCGAGGTGGTCCAGGCGTACTGCAGGCGCAGCGTGCGGCGCGGGCGCACGACTTCGCGCACGACCAGCCGGCCGGCCTGCACATGCGCATCGACCATGCCCTGCGGCAGGAAGCCATAGCCCAGGCCGCGCAGCTGCGCCTCGACCTTGGCCGCCATGCTGTCCACGGTGAGCACCTGCTGGCCGCCGAGCACGCCGACGCTGGTGGTGTCGCGCGAGGCGGAATCGGCCACCGCGATGACGCGGTGCTGCAGCAGCGTGTCGTCGTTGATCGGCTCGGGCATGCTGGCCAGCGGATGGCGCGGCGCGACGGCCAGGCAAAACGCCATGTCGCCGAGCTCCTGCAGCTGGATGCCCGCAATGTTGCTGGCATTGACCGCGACCCCGATCGCGAGGTCGGCGCGGCCCGTGCTCAGCGGCTCGAGCGTGCCGCTCAGGATGCCGTCGCGGAGTTTGAGGCGCGTGGGCGACTCGAGCGCATAGAAGGCCTCGACCAGATCGAACAGCGGCGCGCGTGCCACCGCGCCATCGACGACGAGGGTCAACTGCGGCTCCCAGCCCGTGGCGACGCGGCGCACGCGGTGCGCGACGGCGTCGATGTCCTGCAGCAGCCGCGCGCCTTCGCGCAGCAGTTCGAGCCCGGCTTCGGTGGGCTGCGCCTGGCGCGAGCGCCGGTCGAACAGCAGCACGTCCAGTGCATCCTCAATGTGGCGCACGCGGTAGGTCAAGGCACTGGGCACGAGCCCGAGCGCGCGCGCGGCCGCGGCAAAGCTGCCGGTGTCGGCAATGACCTGGAGCATGGCCAGGCTGTCGGGGGTCAGGGCATCGCGGGGGGTGGACACAGCGGCACCTGGTCGAGCGTCGCATCGAGCACGCGCCGCTCGTCGAAGACGAAGCAGCCGCCGCGGTAATGCGCGCCGTCGGTCTCCTCGAAATACTTGAGGATGCCGCCTTCGAGCTGGTAGACATGCTCGAGCCCCTGCTCGCGCATCAGGATCGCGGCCTTCTCGCAGCGGATGCCGCCGGTGCAGTAGCTGACCACGGTCTTGCCTTCGAGCTCAGCGCGGTGCGCCGCGAGCGCCGCGGGGAATTCGGTGAACTTCGCGATGCGCCAGTCGACAGCCGACTCGAAAGCGCCGGCGTCGACCTCGAAGTCGTTGCGCGTATCGAGCGTGACCACGGGCCGGCCGTCGTCATCGTGGCCCTGCTCGAGCCACTGGCGCAGGCGCGCCGGGCTCACCGCTGGCGCGCGCCCCTGCGACGGCTGGATCGCGGGGTGGTCCATGCGGATGATCTCGCGCTTGACCTTGACCAGCATCTTGCGAAACGGCACCTGCTGCGACCAGCTTTCCTTGGGCTCGAGGTCGGCAAAGCGCGCATCGCAGCGCAGTGCGTCGACAAAGCCGCGCACCTGCGCCGGCGGCCCGGCCAGGAAGAAATTGATGCCTTCCTCGGCCAGCAGGATGGTGCCCTTGAGTTCGGCCGCGAGCGCGCGCGCCGCGAGCGTTTCGCGCAGCGCGGGGGCATCGGGCAATGCCACGAATTTGTAGCAGGAGATGTTGAGAATGTCGGTCACGGATGGAAATGCCTGGGGCCGGCCGGGCGCTGCATGCGCGCCGGCGCGGCCCGAAAATTCAGGGGGGCAGCATCGATTTGATCTTGTTGGCCAGCTGGGCCACGGACAGCGCCGCGGCGCAACCCGGCGTGGCCTGCAGCAGCAGCTGGCGGCGCATGACGGAGTCGCGCACCGCCGGGTCGGCCGGGATGTCGCCCATGTGCAGCAGCCGCACGGGCTGGCCGTCCTCGGTGGTCACGAAGCGGTTGAGCACCTGCTGGAGCTGCCCGGTGATCGCGCGCCCGTCGCCGGGGCGCACGGCCTGGTTGATGACCAGGCGCATGTGCTGGCGCTTTTGCTGCGTTGCCAGCACTTTGATCGCGGCATAGGCGTCGGTCAGCGAGGTCGGCTCGGGCGTGGCCACGATCAGCACCTCGTCGGCCATCGATACCGAGAACAGCACCACGTCGGAGATGCCGGCGCCGGTATCGAGCAGCACCACGTCGAAGCGCGGCGCCATGGTCTCGACGACCTGCAGGAACTTGGCGCGGATCTCGGGCGTGAGGTGCGAGTATTCGACCATGCCCGAGCCGGCCAGCAGCACCGAGAAGCCGCCCGGGCCGGCCAGCAGCGCGTCTTCGAGCTCGGCCTTGCCGGTGAACACGTCGTGCAGCGTGATCTTCGGGTACAGGTTCAGCACCACGTCGAGATTGGCCAGGCCCAGGTCGGCGTCGAGCACCAGCACCTTGAGGCCATGGCGTGTCAGCGCGGCGGCCAGATTAGCCGAGACGAAGGTCTTGCCCACGCCCCCCTTGCCGCTGGTGACCGCGATGATCCGGGCCCGCCGCTGCGGACGCGTGCGCACCGCCTCGCCCAGGGGCGTGGTCGAAGAAAGCGCGGGGTGGGAAGGCATGACTGCGTCGCTCATCGCATGGCTTTCACTGGCTGGTGCCCGCCGGGTCCAGGGGCCCGCCCAGCGGCGCCGTCGACGGGTCCGCATCGGTCGGGGAGAAATACGTGGACAGGGGGCCAAACAACATGCTTTTTTCTTCTGCACTCACGGTGCTGTCGGGTTGCTCTTCGATGCAGATACGGTTGCGCCCCGCGGATTTTGCCTGATAGAGCTGGTTGTCCGCGCGCTCGATCCACAGCTGCGTGGTGCTGCGGATCCACTGCAGCGCGTAGGCGCCGCCGATGCTGACCGACACGTTCAGCGCCAGCGCCGGAGACACGCGGATCATGGTCGATTCGATGGCCTCGCGGATGCGTTCGGCGATCGCGCGGCCGTAGGTCGCCTGGCACGAGGGCAGCACGATGGCGAATTCCTCGCCGCCGTAGCGCGCGAGCGTATCCATCGGGCGCACGCAGCCGAGCAGGGTGCGCGCTACCGACTGCAAGACGATGTCGCCGGCGATATGGCCATGCGTGTCGTTGATTTTCTTGAAATGGTCGATGTCGAGCATGAGCAGCAGCGCGGCTTCGCCCGAGCGCGCCATGCGGTCGACTTCGCGCTCGAGCATGGTGCGGAAGTGCCGGCGGTTGGCCAGGCCCGTGAGCGGGTCGCGCAGCGACAGCTCGCACAGGCCGTCGATCAGCGCTTGCAGATAGCGGGTCGGCGTTTCGTTGGGCAGCACGAAGCCCGGCGCACCAGACTGGGTCACCAGGCTGTGTGCCGTAGACAGGCGCAGGTCGCGCAGGAAAACGGATTGGTAGGTCGCGGAACCAGTCACAAAATGCAAATCAGTGTTGCGAGAAGTGTATCAGCCCCCAGGACCCCGTTCGGAATCAGGACGGCTGCAAGGCCAGAAGCTGCAGCGCCGCCAGCGCCTCGGCATCGGTACGGTACAGGGCCAGATCGGGTCCGGGGTGCAGTGCCCCGGCACGCCGCAGGCCCTTTTCCACCGGCAGCTTGAGCCCGCTGACATGCAGTGTGCCACCACGGCGGCGCAGCAGGCCGCGGATGCGCGTGAAAGTCTCGATGCCAGTAATGTCGATGCGATTGATGGGCTGGGCCAGCAGGCACAGGTGGCGCATCTGCGGGTGCGCTCCCAGGTGGTCGGCCACCCGCTGCTCGAGCGCGCGCGCCGACGCGAAATCGAGCTCGGCATCCATGCGCAGCACGAAGACGCCGGGCGCGGACGCAGGCAACTGCCACAGATGGCGGTCACGCAGGCTGCCGTCGGCGTGCAGCCCGGCCTCGATGATCCGCGGGTGCAGGCGCTGGTAGAGGAAGTGGCACAGGCCCATCAGGATGCCGGCAAGCACGCCCCAGTAGAGCCGGGGCGCGGTCGCCAGCGTCAGCGCGCAGGTCGCCAGGCCGATGCAGGCCTCGGTGCGCGAGATGCGCCACAGCCGGAACATGCTCTGCGGCTTGATCAGGTTGAGCACCGCCGTGACCACGATCGCCGCCAGCGCCGACTGCGGCACGTGGTAGAGCGCGGGCGTGAGCCACAGCAGTACGACGAGCACGAAGCCGATCGCGAACACCGTGGCCCAGCCGGTGCGCGCGCCGGCCATCAGGTTGACGGCCGAGCGCGAGAACGAGGCGCTCGTGGCAAAGCTGCCGCACAGCCCGGAGCTGATCTTGGCCATGCCCTGGGCCAGCAGGTCCTGGTTCTCGTTCCAGCGGGTGGCGGCCTGCTGGTGCTCGGCCTGCGCGCTCGACGCGGTCTCGAGAAAGCTCACGAGGGAGATCACCAGCACCGGCAGGATCAGTGCGGCGAATTCGCTGCCACCCAGCCACTGCGGCCAGTGCAGCGACGGCAGGCCCGCGGGCAGCGTGCCCACGACGGCGCCGCCATGGTCGGAAAATCCCGTCGCCCAGCCCAGCACCCCGGCCAGGCCCGCAACCAGCATGGCCGCCGGAAAACCCGCGCGCCAGCGCTTGAGCGCCAGCAGCAGCGCGATGCTGCCCAGCCCGATGGCGGCGGCGCGCAGATCGAAATGATGCAGCGATGGTGTGGTGAAGAATGCATTCCAGGTGGTGCGCAGGCCCAGCAGCGCAGGCAGCTGCGAGGCCAGGATCAGCAGCCCCGCGGCCTGCGTGAAGCCGTTGAGCACCGGCGAGGTCACGAGATTGAGCAGCCAGCCCGCGCGCAGCGCGCCGAGCGCGCACTGCAGCAGCCCCGACAGCAGCGCGATCCAGACCGCGAGATTGACCCAGTGCGCGCTGCCGGGCTCGGCCAGGCCCATCAGCGAGGCGCCGATCAGCAGGCTGGTGAGCGCCGTGGGCCCCACGCCCAGGCGCGGGGAGGCGCTCCAGAGCACGGCGACGAGCGCCGGAATCAGCGACGCATAGATGCCCGTCACGAGCGGCATGCCGGCCAGCGCCGCATAGGCCACGCCCTGGGGCAGCAGCATCAGCCCGACGGTCATGCCGGCCCAGAATTCGCCCAGCAGCAGCTCGGGCCGGGGGCGGGGCCAGGCAAGAAAAGGAAACCAGCGCGCGAGATGGGGCATGGGCGCCATTGTGCGGCAGCTTGCGGGCGGTAATTGCTTAGGGCGCCTGTCCTACGACGGGTTCGGCTGCATCCCACGGCATGCGCCCGGCGCGGCGCTTACATTCTCCTCACGAACAACAGCAGGGCCTGCCCTGCATCAGGAGCAGCCAAAATGATCCAGCCTCGCCAACGCATTCTCTCCATCCTCGCCGTGACGACACTGGCACTGGGCCTGACGGCCTGCGGCAAGACCGAAGACCAGACCGCAGGCCAGCGTCTGGACTCGGCCGTGTCGCGCACCGAACAGGCTGCCGACAATGCCGGTGCGCGCACCGAGCAGGCCGCGCAGTCGGCCGGCGCGCGTATCGAAGCGGGCGCAGAGCGCGTGGGCGATGCGACCAGCAATGCCGCGAACTCGGCAATGGGTGTGGCTGGTGAAGCTGCAACCACGGCTGAAATCAAGGCCGCTCTGGTCAAGGACTCGGAACTGAGCGCGCTGCAGATCAATGTCGACACCAAGGGCGGCACCGTGACGCTCAATGGCACGGCTCCCAGCGACAGCGCCAAGGCCCGCGCCGAGGAAATCGCCAAGAGCGTGAAGGGTGTGTCCTCGGTCAACAACATGCTGACCGTTCAGACGCGCTAAGCAGTCTTCTCGCGGATGCGGCCATGCCGTGTCTCGTCCCGCACAGCAGGCTCCCGTGTCACGGAGGCCTGCTTTGCTTTGGGCAGGCCAAGTCGCGGGATGGAGCGGCAATTTGCGTTGGGTGCGGTATCGCGGCGCTACCATTGCCGAATGAAAAACGCCGACCTCGACCTGACGACCGCACTGGTCCACCACGCCTATCAACCACCGCCGGACTTCGTGTCGCTGCTGCCCGCAGTGCACAAGGCCTCCACGGTGGTTTTTCCCAATGTGGCGGCCATGCGCAACCGCCGCTGGCTGGACAAGAGCGGCTATACCTATGGGTTGCACGGCACGCCGACAAGCTACCAGCTCGAAGAACGCCTGTGCACGCTCGAGGGCGGCAAGCAGTGCCTGCTCGCGCCCAGTGGCCTGGCGGCCATTGCCTGCGTTGCGCTGGCGCTGCTGGGCACGGGTGACGAGGTGTTGATTCCCGACAATGCCTACGGCCCGAACAAGTCGCTGGCCGAGGCCGAGCTGCGGCAGTGGGGCATTTCGCACGCCTACTATGATCCGATGGATGTCGCCGACCTGGCGGCGCGCATCAACGAGCGCACGCGCCTGGTCTGGCTCGAGGCGCCGGGCTCGGTCAGCATGGAGTTTCCCGACCTGCCGGCCATGGTCGCGCTGTGCCGCGAGCGCGGCGTGGTCTCGGCGCTGGACAACACCTGGGGCGCGGGCCTGGCCTTCCGACCCTTCGATCTCGATGGCGACGGCAGCGGGCGGCTGGCAGTCGACATCTCGGTGCATGCCTTGACCAAATATCCAAGCGGCGGCGGCGATGTGCTGATGGGCAGCGTGATCACCGTCGACCAGGCGCTGCACCTGCGCCTGAAGCTCACGCACATGCGGCTGGGCATCGGCGTGTCGGGCAACGATTGCGAGACCCTGCTGCGCGCGCTGCCCAGCACGGCGCTGCGCTACCAGGCGCATGACGCGAGCGCCCGTGCGCTGGCCGTCTGGCTCCAGCAGCACCCGTCCGTGGTGCAGGTGCTGCATCCCGCGCTGCCGGGCTCGCCGGGCCACGCGCACTGGCAGCGGCTGTGCGGCGGCGCCCGCGGGGGCGAAGGGGCGGCCGCGGGCCTGTTCAGCGTGGTCTTCGATCCGCGCCACAGCCAGGCGCAGGTCGATGCGTTCTGCGACGGCCTGCAGCTGTTCAAGCTCGGCTACAGCTGGGGTGGGCCGACCAGTCTCGTGGTGCCCTATGAGATCGACAGCATGCGCGCGCGCGCGGTCCCGCAGTTGCAGCCAGGCACCGTCGTGCGCTTCAACGTGGGGCTCGAAGCCGTCGAGGACCTGCGCGCCGATCTGGCGCAGGCGCTGGCCGCGGCCTTTTCCTGAGCTCCGCATCCAGGCCTTGGGGCCGGGGCGCGAGCCTGTTGGCGGCAGGGCTTTTTCCGGGCCGCGGCGACTTGCAGCGCCGCCGGCATAAAGTGCATGGCGGCGCCGGGGCCCCTCAAGCGCAACCCGGGGCCGATGGCTGGTACAGTAGGTGCAGCGTCAAATCAACGAAAGAGTACATTGGCAACACCCAACTACGGATACGAAAAACGGCAACGCGAGCTTGCCAAGAAGCAGAAGAAGCAAGACAAGGAGCGTGCCAAGGAGCAACGCAAGGGCGATGTGCCCGAGCATTCGGGCGCGACCTATGTCGCTCCCGGCGAAGGCCCGGCGCCGGCTGCGGATGTACCGCCGCAAAGCGCGGGCAACTGATCCACGGGCCGGATGCCCTGCAGGCGGCGCTCGGCGCAGCTGGGGCTGGCGCGGCTGCCGCTGCCCCAGCCAGGGGCGCCCTTGCTAGGGCTGCTTCAGCAGCGGCTGCAGGAGCGGCCAGACGTTTTCCAGCATCCGCGGATGCGCCTTGGCCGCGGGGTGGATGCGGTCTGGCTGGAACCAGGAGGCAGCGTCCGGCACGTCGGCAATGCCCGCCAGCAGGAAGGGCAGCAACGCCGCCTGGCTCTGGCGCGCGACTTCCGGGTAGATGGCCGTGAAATCGCGGCCGTAGGCGCCGCCATAATTGGGCGGTACCTGCATGCCCAGCAGCAGCACCTTGGCGCCGGCCGCCTGGCTTGCACGCGTCATTGCCAGCAGGTTGTCGCGCGTGCCCGCCAATGGTAGCCCGCGCAGCGCATCATTTCCCCCGAGCTCGATCACCACCGCCGTCGGCGCATGCTGCTTGAGCAGATTGGCCAGCCGGGCGCGACCGCCCGAGGTGGTGTCGCCGCTCACGCTGGCATTGACCACGCGTACCTGTGGCATGCTTTTTGCCAGCCGCTGCTGCAGCAGCGCCACCCAGCCCTGTCCGCGCGCCAGGCCGTATTCGGCGCTCAGCGAATCGCCCACCACCAGCACCACGGGGGCCCGACCGGGTTGGGCAGGGGCCGCGAGCCCCGCGCCGCAAGCCGTGGCAGCGACCGCCGCCAGCAGCCAGCGCCGCGTGGCGCTGTCGATTGGTTTCAATTTCATGCTATCCATTTCGGTTTGATATGCCTGCATCTCTTGTACCACCCCCCTTGCTTGAAATCGAGCACCTGTCCAAATCGGTCGCGGATTCCACGGGGTCTCTCGACATTCTGCGGGATATCCATGCGTCCTTTGCGCGCGCCGAGACCGTGGCCATCGTCGGCGCCTCCGGCTCGGGCAAAAGCACGCTGCTGTCGATCCTGGCCGGCCTCGACACGCCCACCAGCGGCACGGTGCGCCTCGAGGGCCAGGACCTGTTTGCGCTGAGCGAGGACGACCGCGCCGCGCTGCGCGCGCAAAAGCTCGGCTTCGTGTTCCAGAGCTTTCAGCTGCTGGGCAACCTGACGGCGCTCGAGAACGTGATGCTGCCGCTCGAGCTCGCGGGCCACAAGGCTGCGCGCCAGCGCGCCCGTGAGATGCTCGCGCGCGTCGGGCTGGGCCAGCGCGAGGGGCATTACCCGCGGCTGCTGTCGGGCGGCGAGCAGCAGCGCGTGGCGCTGGCGCGCGCGTTTGTCGTCGAACCCGCGGTGCTGCTGGCCGACGAGCCCACGGGCAGCCTGGATTTCGCGACCGGCGGGACCATCATGGAGCTGATGTTCGCGCTCAACCGCGAGCGCGGCACCACGCTGGTGCTGGTGACGCACGACCGCGCGATCGCCGCGCGCTGCGGCCGCTCGCTCACGGTGGAGGCCGGACGCCTGCTCGAGTGAGCCCGCAGCCGGGCGCAGGCAAGCGCTGCCCGCAGGGAAATCGGCAGTGTCTGACGGGAGGCAGGGCAAAAAACAGCTATGCTCGGCGTGCTATCGGATTGATAGCCCCTCATCGTCCGACCTTGTGAACTCCCGGGATTCCCACGGCGCGCTTATGTTCCCATGACTTTTCACCTTCCGTGCCTGTCGACGAAGCACCGCATTTTCGCGCCGGAAGTGGTGGTCTTTGTCGTGGGAGTCCTGTTGAGCATCGGCATGGGCATGTCGCTCCTGCGCGCACCGCCTGCGCCGCGCGGTGGTGCCGCGCTGGTGCAGCAGGCGCCATTCGCATCCCCCTCCTTGTTTGGCAGTGCCTGGGCCGCTCCGGCGCCGGTGGCGGGTGCCGCACCGACCCATCCCCCGGTCGCGCCCTCGCCACTGTTGCCCTGGCTCGTGATCCTTGGCGGCGTGGCCGCCTCGCTGCTGCTCGCCGGTGCTACCTACTGGTATCTGCGCCGGCGCCAGCGCGCCTGGGAGCACGAGCGCATGCAGGCCGCGGCGCTGCACAGTGACCAGCGCATCCAGGCGCTGTTCAACCAGGCCGCGGTGGGCGTGGTCCAGCTCGATGCCGACACCGGCGCCTTCGAGCAGGTCAACGAGCGCTATGCGAGCCTGCTGGGGCTGCCGCTCGATGCGCTGACGGGCCGGCGCTTCAGTGAATTCATCCATCCCGGCGACCGCGCCGAATATGCCACTCTGAGCCAGCGGCTCGGACGCGGGGAAATGCAGGAGTACCAGCACGAGCTGCGCCTGATCCGCAGCGACGGCTCGATCATCTGGGTCGAGGAAACCGCTTCGTCTATCGGCCGCGGGCCGCGCGGCCAGTCGCTGAACCTCGGCGTGGTGCAGGACGTGACCGAGCGCCGGCGCCTCGAGCAGCACTACCGCGAAAACGAGGAGCGCCTGCGCGCGGTGCTCCAGCGCCTGCCCGTGGGCCTGGCGATCGTCAGCGAGGACGGCCGCATCGTCTACCGCAACGACCGTTTCGTGTCCACCTGCGGCTACAGCGCCGCCGATGCGCCCACCGTGAGCGACTGGTGGGATGTGACCTATCCCGATGACCAGCTGCGCATCCAGGCCTGCGACCAGCTCCAGCGCGCCAAGATGCGCGCCCGCGCGCTCGACGGCAACATCGCGCCCGCTGAATACCGCATCGTGTGCCGCGACGGCCGCCAGCGCACGGTGGAGATCGGCGGCGTGGCAATGGACGGGCAGTACCTGATCACGCTCGAGGACCTGAGCCAGCGCAAAGCCGCCGAGGAGGAGATCCGCTACCTCGCGTTCTATGACCTGCTGACCCAGCTGCCCAACCGCCGGCTGCTGCTCGACCGGCTGCAGCAGGCGCTGGGCGCGGGCGCGCGGCGCCAGCGCCTGGGCGCGCTGCTCATGCTGGACGTCGACAATTTCAAGACCCTCAACGAAACCCGCGGCCACGACCAGGGCGATGCGCTGCTGCGCCAGGTCGCGGCGCGCCTGCGCGACGCCGTGGACGGGGCCCACACCGTGGGGCGCCAGGGCGGCGACGAGTTCGTCGTGGTGCTCGAAGACCTGGGCGAGGACCCGGTGCAGGTCGCGGCCATGGCCCAGGAGGTCGGCCAGGCCATCCTGCAGGCGCTGCGCCAGCCCTATGTGCTCGATGACGGCCAGGACTGCCACGCGACGGTGAGCATCGGCGCGACGATCTTCCAGGGGCTCGACGACACGGTCGACGAGCTGCTGCGCCGCGCCGACCTGGCCATGTACCAGGCCAAGAAAGCCGGGCGCGACGCGCTGCAGTTCTTCGATCCGCGCATGCAGCAGGTGGTGCGCGAGCGCGCGACGCTCGAGCAGGACCTGCGCACCGGGCTGGCGCACAAGCAGTTCGAGCTGTTCTACCAGCCGCAGGTCGAGGACGGACGCATCATCGGCGCCGAGGGCCTGGTGCGCTGGCGCCATCCGAGCAAGGGTTTCGTCTCGCCGGCGAACTTCATCCCGCTGGCCGAGGAAAGCGGCCTGATCGTGCCGCTGGGCGAATGGGTGCTGCACACCGCGTGCGAGCAGCTCGAGCGCTGGTCGCGCGATCCCGCGCTGTCCGATCTCGTGGTCGCGGTGAACGTCAGCCCGCGCCAGTTCTACCAGGCCCAGTTCGTCGACCAGGTGCTGGCCGCGCTGGCGCTCAGTGGCGCGCCGCCGTCGCGCCTGAAGCTCGAGCTCACCGAGGGATTGCTGCTGACCGATATCGACGACACCATCGCCAAGATGGTGCAGCTCAAGCAGCATGGCGTGGGCTTTTCGCTCGACGACTTCGGCACCGGCTATTCGTCGCTGGCCTATCTCAAGCGCCTGCCGCTCGACCAGCTCAAGATCGACCAGAGCTTCGTGCGCGACGTGCTGACCGACCCCAACGATGCGGCCATCGCCAAGACCATCGTCGCGCTGGGCATGAGCCTGGGGCTGCGCGTCATTGCCGAAGGCGTCGAGACCGAGGCGCAGCGCGCGTTCCTGCACGAGCACGGCTGCCATGCCTGGCAGGGCTATCTGCTGAGCCCGCCGGTGCCCGTGGCGAAGTTCGAGGCACTGGTGCGCAGCGACCAGGCGCTCGCCTGAGTCGCGCGCGCCGCGCCTTCTCCGAATGCCTGAAATCAAGACCCTGCTGCTTTTTGCGGCCACCGCCGTGGCCGAGATTCTGGGCTGCTATCTGCCCTGGCTCTGGCTGCGCCAGGGCCACAGCGCCTGGCTGCTGCTGCCCGCGGCTGCGAGCCTGGCGGCATTCGTGTGGCTGCTGACGCTGCACCCCGATGCCAGCGGGCGCGTGTATGCGGCCTATGGCGGCGTTTATGTGGCCGTGGCGCTGGTCTGGCTGTGGCTGGTCGACGGCGTGCAGCCCACGCGCTGGGACCTGCTGGGCGCGGCCGTGGCGCTCGCGGGCATGGCGATCATCGCGTTCGCGCCGCGCCATGCGTGAGGGCGCGGCCCCGGTGCCTTTGCTTTGTGCCTGCGCCAGCGCCGAAGGCCAGGGTGGGCGCGGTATCATTCGGGCCTGTTCCATGAAGCTGTCACTCCTCGCCCGTGCGCCTTAATTCGATCAAGCTGTCCGGCTTCAAATCCTTTGCCGAACCGACCAATTTCCTGCTGCCAGGGCAACTGGTCGGCGTGGTCGGGCCGAACGGCTGCGGCAAGTCCAACATCATGGATGCGGTGCGCTGGGTGCTCGGCGAGAGCAAGGCCAGCGAGCTGCGCGGCGAGTCGATGCAGGACGTGATCTTCAACGGCACCACGCACCGCAAGCCCGCGAGCCGCGCCAGCGTCGAGCTGGTGTTCGACAACAGCGACCACCGTGCGGGCGGCCAGTGGGGGCAGTACGGCGAGATCGCCGTCAGGCGCGTGCTCACGCGCGACGGCAGCAGCAGCTATTTTCTCAACAACCAGCCGGTGCGCCGGCGCGACGTCCAGGACGTGTTCCTCGGCACAGGACTGGGCCCGCGCGCCTACGCGATCATCGGCCAGGGCACGATCAGCCGCATCATCGAGTCGCGCCCCGAAGACCTGCGCCTGTTCCTCGAGGAGGCCGCGGGCGTGTCCAAGTACAAGGAGCGCCGGCGCGAGACCGAGAACCGCCTGTCCGACACGCGCGAGAACCTCACGCGCGTCGAGGACATCCTGCGCGAGCTCAACGCCAACCTCGAGAAGCTCGAAAAGCAGGCCGAGGTCGCGGCGCGCTACAACCAGCTGCAAGGCAGCGTCACGCTCAAGCAGCAGCAGCTGTGGTTCCTCAAGCGCGCCGAGTCCGAGGCCGAGCAGGACAAGGTGCGCGTCGAAGGCCTGCAGGCCGTGAACGACCTCGAGGCGCGCGTGACCGAGCTGCGGCATATCGAGGCCGAGCTCGAAACCATCCGCCAGGCGCATTACACCGCGGGCGACGCCGTCAACCAGGCGCAGGGCCGGCTCTACGAGGCCACGGCCGAAGTCGGCAAGCTCGAAGCCGAGATCCGCTACGTGGTCGAAGGGCGCCAGCGCGTGCAGCAGCGCCTGGCGCAGCTGGCCGGGCAGATCGCCGACTGGGTGCGCCGGCGCGAGGAGGCGGAGATCGAGATCGAGAACCTCGAGGGCGCGGGGCTGAACGCCGAGGAGCAGGCCGAGATGCTGGCCGCGCAGCTCGAGGAGCAGTCGCAGCGCCTGCCCGATCTCGAGGACGCATTGCGCCAGGCGCAGAGCAACGACAGCGCGCAGCGGGCGCAGGTGGTGCAGGTGCAGCAGCAGATCCAGGTGCTGGCCGCCGAGCAGCGCAGCCTGGGCGAGCAGGAGCGCCAGTTCCAGGCGCGCGGCGAGCGCCTGCGCGGCGACCGCAATGCGCTGGCCGTGCCCGACGAGGCGCGTCTCAACGACCTGCGCGGCCAGCTCGAGCTGGCGCAGGAAAGCGCCGAGATCGCCGAAGCCCAGCTCGAGGAGCTCCAGGGCAGCGTGCCGCAGCTCGACGAGGAGCGCCGCACGCGCCAGCATGCCGTGAACACCGAAGGCGCACGCCAGGCGGAGCTGGCCGCGCGCATGGAGGCGCTCAAGGCGCTGCAGGAAAAGGTCAAGACCGACGGCAAGCTCCAGCCCTGGCTGGCCAAGCATGGGCTCGATGGATTGCCGGGCCTGTGGACGCGCCTGGGCGTCGAGCCGGGCTGGGAAAACGCGCTCGAAGCCGCGCTGCGCGAACGCATGGGCGCGCTGTCCGTGGGCCGGCTCGACATGGTGCGCGGCTTTCTGGGCGCGGGCGCCCAGGACGCGCCGCCCGCGCGGCTGGCGTTCTACAGCACTGCCGATGCCGAGCCGGGCGCCTTGCAACCCACCCATTCAAGCGGCCTGGCGCCGCTGTCGAGCCTGCTGCGCGTGAGCGACGCGGGCTTGAAGGCCGTGCTCACCGACTGGCTGCAGGGCTGCTATACCGCGCCCACGCTCGACGCCGCGCTCGACCGGCGCGCCGCGCTGCAGCCCGGCGAGGTGGTGTACGCGCCCAGCGGCCATGCGGTCACGGCGCACAGCGTCGGCTTCTATGCCCAGGATTCCGAGCAGTCGGGGTTGCTGGCACGGGCCCAGGAAATCGAGCATCTCGAAAAGGAAACGCGTGCCCAGGCGCTGATCAGCGACGAGTCGCGCAGCGCGCTGGTGCGCGCCGAGAATGCCTATGCCGACGCCTCGCAGCGCCTGGTGGCCGCGCGCCGCGAGGCCGCGGAGAACAAGAACGCAGCCCATGGCCTGCAGGTCGAAGTGCTGCGCCTGGGACAGCTGGCCGAGCAGGCGCGCGCGCGCAGTGCGCAGATCGGCGCCGACCTGGAAGAGGTCGAGGCGCAGCTCGGCGACATCGAGGAGCGGCGCATGGCCGCCGAGGCGCGCTTCGAAGAGCTCGACCTGCAGCTCGCCGACTCCCAGGAGCGCCATGCGCAGCTCGGCGACCGCGTGCTCGAGGCCGAGCGGCGCCTGGGCGACTCGCGCGAGCAGCTGCGTGCGCTCGAGCGCCAGGCGCAGGAAGCGACGTTCTCGCAGCGCAGCCTGCAGGCGCGCCGCGCCGAGCTCAGCCGCAGCATCGACACCGCCGCGCAGCAGGTGCGCGCGCTCGCCGACGAGCAGCAGCGCGCCCAGGACGAGCAGACGCGCCTGAACGACGCCGCGGCCCAGGGCGGGCTGCAGGACGCGCTGGCGCTGAAGATGGAGCGCGAGAAAGACGTCGGCGAGCGCCGCAGCGAATACGACGAGCTCACCAACCGCCTGCGCGGCAGCGACGAGCGCCGCCAGCAGCTTGAAAAGGCGATGGAGCCGCTGCGCCAGCGCATCACCGAATTCCAGCTCAAGGAGCAGGCCGCGCGACTGGGCCTGGAGCAATACAACGGCCTGCTCACCGATGCCCAGGCCGATCTGGCGGCGCTGGCGCAGTCCATTGCCGAGGGCAATGTGCGCATCCCGGGCATGCAGGGCGAGATCGACCGGCTGCACCGCGACATTGCGGCGCTGGGCGCGGTCAACCTCGCGGCGCTCGACGAGCTCGATGCGGCGAGCGAACGCAAACGATTTCTCGACGCGCAGATGGAAGATCTGACGTCGGCCATGAACACGCTCGAGGACGCGATTCGCCGCATCGACGCCGAGACGCGCGAGCTGCTGTCGGGCACCTTCGACACCGTCAACCGCCACTTCGGCACGATGTTCCCCGAGCTGTTCGGCGGCGGGCAGGCCAAGCTGGTGATCACCGGCGACGAGATCCTCGACTCCGGCGTGCAGGTCATTGCGCAGCCGCCGGGCAAGAAGAACCAGACGATTCACCTGCTGTCGGGCGGCGAGAAGGCGCTCACCGCCATTGCACTGGTGTTTGCCATCTTCCAGCTCAACCCGGCGCCGTTCTGCCTGCTCGACGAGGTCGATGCACCGCTGGACGACGCCAACACCGAGCGCTATGCCAAGCTGGTGTCGAGCATGAGCCGCGGAACCCAGTTCCTGTTCATCAGTCACAACAAGATCGCGATGGAGATGGCCCAGCAGCTGATTGGCGTGACAATGCAGGAGCAGGGCGTGTCGCGCATCGTGGCGGTGGACATGGAGTCGGCCCTGCACATGGCCGAGGCGGTCTGAAACTATTATTTCCTGGATGCACATGAGTACCTTGCAAATCAGTCTTGCCATCCTCGGCGTCGTGCTGCTGGCATTGATCGTCGCCTACAACAGCTGGGCCGCGCGGCGCAATGCGCCCAAACGCGCGCAGCCCCAGGAAGACGAGGCCGGCCTGCCGGGGCACCATCCCCCGCACCACAACCTGACCGAACGCCACGAGCCGGCGCTCGACCTCTCGCATGGCGGCCATCCGCCCGAGCCGGTCGGCCCGCAGGTCATGCCGCTGGCCCAGGCCCAGGTGCATGCGCATTACGTGCCGCCCGCGCCGGCGCCCGCTGCGCGCCAGGAGCCGGCGCTCGATGGCGCGGCGCCCGTTGGCGCGGCGCCCGTTGGCGCGGCGCCCGTTGAGGCGGCGCCCGTCGGCGCGGTGCCTGACGCCGCAGTTTCCGATGGTGCCGTGCCCGAAGGCGCGGTGACCGAAAGCGCCGCAGCGCCGGCCACGGCACCCGCTGCCCCGACCAAGCCCGCATTTGCCGCCCCCGAGCCCAGCCCGATCCCGCCCGAGCGCCGCCCCAGCCTCGATGCGCTGATCGACGCCATCGCGCCGATCCAGCCCGAGCATGTGATTCCCGGCGAAGGCGCGCTGCAGGTGCAGCCGACCACGCGCCGTGCGGGCAGCAAGCCGTTTCGCATCGAGGGCCTGAACCAGTCCACGCGCCAGTGGGAGCCGCTGCAGGCGGGCTCGCGCTACACCGCGTTCCAGGCCGGCGTGCAGTTGGCCAACCGCGTCGGCGCGCTCAATGAAATCGAGTTTTCCGAATTCGCCTCGAAGGTGCAATCCTTTGCCGACTCCGTCAACGGCTCGGTGGACCTGCCCGACATGCTGCAGGAAGTGGCGCGCGCGCGCGAGCTCGACCAGTTCGCGAGCGAGCACGATGCGCAGCTGACTTTCATGCTGCGCGCGCGCCAGGCCGCCTGGAGCCCCGGCTATGTGGTGCAGAACGCCGCGCGCCTGGGTTTCGTCGCGCTGTCCATGCCCGGACGCATGGCGCTGCCCTCGGCCGCGGGCGGCCAGCCGCTGCTGGTGCTGAGCTACGACGCGCAGGCCGCGATGGCCGAGGACCTGGACCAGTCGGCGATCCACGAAGTGCTGTTGAGCCTCGACGTGCCCCAGGTGCATCGCAGCGAGCAGCCCTTCACGCGGCTGCGCGAAGTCGCCGACGGCCTGTGCCAGTCCATGGAAGGCGTGCTGTGCGACCAGAACGGCCATCCGCTGCCGGTGTCCGTGGTCGAACCGATCGCCGCCGACCTCGAGCATCTCTATGACCAGTTGGACAGCCGCGAGCTGTCGGCGGGGTCGATGCTGGCGCGGCGGTTGTTCAGCTAGTGATCCGAGAATGCATGTCAAAGAATCTGGACCTGTTCGCCTCGCCCGAGCCCGCCGCCCCCAGCACTGAAATCGACACCCTGCGCGCGCAGCTGCGCGTCTGGGCGCATCAGTACTATGTGCTGGACGACCCGAGCGTGCCCGATGCCGAGTACGACCGGCTCTACAAGCAGCTCGAAGCGCTCGAGGCCAAGCATCCCGAACTGGTCACGCCCGACTCGCCGACGCAGCGCGTCATTGGCGCCGTCATGTCCGGCCTGGCGCCCGTGCAGCATGTCGTGCCGATGCTCAGCATCCGCACCGAAACCGACACGGAGGCCAGCGGCGCGCAGGCGTTCGACGCGCGCATCCGCCGCGAGCTGGGTCTGGACGCGCAGGACGCGCCTGTCGAATACGTGGCCGAGCCCAAATTCGACGGCTTGGCGATGAGCCTGCGCTACGAAGGCGGGCGGCTGGTGCAGGCCGCGACGCGCGGCGACGGCGGCATCGGCGAGGACGTGACGCACAATATCCGCACCATCCAGCGCATCCCGCAGGTGCTGCCGGCCGATGTGCCGCCGGTGCTCGAGGTGCGCGGCGAGGTCTACATGCGCCGCGCCGATTTCGAGGCGCTCAACGAGCGCCAGCGCGCCGAAGGCGGCAAGACCTTCGTCAACCCGCGCAACGCGGCCGCGGGCGCGGTGCGTCAGCTCGACTCGTCGATCACCGCGCAGCGCCCGCTGGCGTTCTTTGCCTACGGCCTGGGCGATATCACGCCCGCGGCGCAGGGCGGGCCGGCATTTGCCACGCATTACGCGATGCTGCAGCAGCTCAAGGACTGGGGCTTCCCGGTGGCCGAGCAGGTCAGCCTCGCGCACGGCGCAGACGAGCTCGTCGCCTTCCATGCACGCATGGGCGCGGCGCGCGACAGCCTGCCCTACGACATCGACGGCGTGGTCTACAAGGTCAATTCGCTGGCGCTGCAGCGTGCGCTGGGCTTCGTCACGCGCGAGCCGCGCTGGGCCGTGGCGCACAAGTACCCGGCGCAGGAGATGGTCACGCGCGTCGAGGCCATCGACGTGCAGGTCGGGCGCACCGGCAAGATCACGCCGGTGGCGCGCCTGGCGCCGGTGTTCGTCGGCGGCGTCACGGTGACCAATGCGACGCTGCACAACCTGTTCGAGCTGCGGCGCAAGCGCGTGCGCGTGGGCGACGAGGTGATCGTGCGGCGCGCGGGCGATGTGATTCCCGAAGTCGTCGGCGTGGTGCCGCCGCGCGCGGTGGTGGCCGTCGGCGCCGAGGCCAGCGATGCGCTGCTCGATGCGGCCGAGCAGCCGCCCGTGCAGACGCCGCGCGTGCCTTATGTCGCCAACTTCCACATGCCGCGCCAGTGCCCGGTCTGCGGCAGTGATGTGGTGCGCGAGAAGGGCCAGGTCAACCACCGCTGCAGCGGCGGATTGTTCTGCGCGGCGCAGCGCAAGGAGGCGCTGCGCCACTTCGCGCACCGGCGCGCGATGGACATCGAAGGCCTGGGCGACAAGCTGGTCGACCAATTGGTCGAAGCGCAGCTGGTGCACACGCTGCCCGACCTGTACCGGCTCACGCCCGAGCAGCTCTCGGGGCTCGATCGCATGGCCGAGAAGTCGGCGCTCAACCTGCGCGCGGCGCTCGAGAAATCGAAGTCGACCACGCTCGCGCGCTTTTTGTTTGCGCTGGGCATCCGCCAGATCGGTGAGGCCACGGCCAAGGACCTGGCCAAGCATTTCGGCACGCTGGACGCGATCATCGCGGCCTCCGAGGAGCAGCTGCTCGAAGTCAACGATGTCGGCCCGATCGTTGCGCACAGCATCCGCACCTTCCTGGACCAGCCGCACAACCTCGAAGTGCTGGCGCAGCTTCGCGGCGAATGCGGCATCCACTGGCCGGAAGGTGCGCCGGCCGAGAAGCCGCCGCAGCTGCTCGCCGGAAAGACCGTGGTGCTGACCGGCACGCTGCCGACCATGGGGCGTGACGAAGCCAAGGAGCGGCTCGAAGCCGCGGGCGCCAAGGTCGCGGGTTCCGTCAGCAAGAAGACCAGCTACGTCGTGGCCGGTGCCGATGCCGGCAGCAAGCTGGCCAAGGCCGAGGAGCTGGGCGTGCCGGTGCTCGATGAAGAAGGGTTGCTGGCGCTGCTCGCGGGCGCGGCGCCGTAGGCCCATCTGCGTTCGGGATGGCACCGCGGCGGGCCATTTGCTGCGCGGGGGCCTGCGCTGCAGTTACCATCCGCGCATGAGTTCCCATTACGAAACACTGCAAAAGGCAGAAGCCTACCGCGAATTCTTCAAGGTAGCCCCTCCCGAGGATCTGGGCGAGCGCCTGCTGCGGGCGCGCCGCCCGGGCTATATGATCCGCGCAGTCGCGCCGGCCCAAGCCCCGGCCGAGGCGCCGCAGCCAGCACCTGTTCCGTCCGATCCCGAGGCCACGCCTGAAGCCGCACCCATAGCCGAGGCAGCGCCTGCACCTGCTGCCGCGCCCGTGCGCAAACCGCCGCCAGTGCGCGAACTGGTCCAGGCCCAGTGGGGTCTGGTGCCGCACTGGGTCAAGACCGCGTCGGATGCGCGCCTGCGCGCGATCAAGCTGCTGCACGCGCGCAACGAGACCGCGTCCACGGCGCAGGCCTTTCGCGATGCCTGGCTCAACAACCAGCGCTGCATCATCCCTATCGTGGCGTTCTTCGAGGACGACTACCGCAGCGGCAAGCCGGTGTCGACGCGCATCTCGCGCATCGACGGCAATCCCATGGGCCTGGCAGGCCTGTGGGCGCGCTGGCAGGGGCCTGATGGCGAGGATATCCTGAGCTTCGCGGCGCTCAACATCAACGCCAACACCCATGGCCTTCTGCACCGCTACCAGCCCCCGGGCAACGAGCGGCGCATGCCGGCGATCCTCAACGAGGGTGCCTACGACGCCTGGCTCAGCGTGCGCCAGGACAAGGCGCGCGAGTTCATGCGCCAGTACTCGGCCAACTGGCTGACGGCCAATCCGGTGGAAAACAAGAAGGACAAGATTCCCAAGGACTGGCGCCTGACGCCCTGAACCTGCCTTCCTCTCAGGCCAAGGCCTCCTCGGTCTGGGTGGCGCTCTCGAGCGCCCCGCGCTGGCGTGCAGCGCAGTCCTGCAGCCACTGCATCAGCGCCGGAACATCGAGGCATTGCACCAGCAGCGCGCTGCCATCGGCCTGGCGCGCCTGGATGATCTCGCCGACCATGGTCGCCGCGCCGGCGCTCATGCGCGGCGCCGCGGCAAAGCGCGCGGCGGCGAAATGCTGCACGCCCAGCAGATCGCTGACCAGCAAGCCGATGCGCCGCCCATCCGCGTCGATCACGATCACCTGGCTCTGCGCCGTCACCTGCGAGGGCGTGCCGCGCAGCACATGCCCGAGGTCGAACACCCAGGCATAGCCCGTGACCTGGCCCTGCGCGCGCCGCGCGAGCGTGCCCAGGCAGTAGGGCAGGCGGCCGGCCGACACCGCGGTGATGGCGCTGGCCGGCAGGGCCTCGAGCACGCAGCCGGCGTCCAGCGCAAAGGGCCGCGCATCGATGAAGAAAGTGGCCATCTCGCGGCCGGCGCCCGCGCCCGGCTCGCTGCCCGTGCCGTCGCCCGGCACATGGGTGCTGCGGCGCAGCACTGCGGACTCGGCATCGGCCAGCACCGCGCCAAACGAGGTGAATGACAGCGCGAGCACCGTGTCCGGCGCATCCGCATTGGCGCGGAACTCGCGGTAGCCCTGCGTCGCGGCGCAGCCGACGATGCAGTAGTGGCCCGCATGCACCATCGCGCGCGATGCGCTCTCGCCGGGCGCGAGCTGCAGCAGGCTCGCGGGCAGCGCGAGCCTGCTGCCCGGGGCCAGGTGCAGATCGCTCGCAGCGTCCTGCGCCGTGCTGCTGGCCAGCACCCGGCCCGTGCGGTCGACAAACGCCGTGCAGCTGCGCGCGCCGCCGGGGCCCGCACCGGCCAGCATGGCCGCCAGCTCGGCCGCGGCGTTGAAGACGATGCCGATACCGCCCACGGTCTGCGCGCCATCGGGCGCGCGGATCGCGGCGTGGAACACATAGGTGGGCGCGCCGTCGCTCAGCGGCCCCGCGCGCCAGGGACTCACGTGGTAGGCCTGCGCGCCGCGCAGCGCCAACACGGCGGCCAGGGCATCGGCATCGACGCGCTCGCCGATCACGCTGCTGCCATCGGCCAGCACGGCGTGGCTCGCGGCGACGATGCGCCCGCGGGTGTCGTACACGACCAGCCGCGAGTAGACGGTGTAGAGGCCGTTGATCTGGCCGAGGATTGCATTGGCCCGTGTGACGTCGGTATCGCTGGCAATGCCCAGCTGGACATCGGCCAGCAGATTGCGCAGCTCGGGCGTCAGCGCCCACCACCGGCAGTCGTTGGCGCGCTCGTAGAGGTTGCGGTCGAGCAGGTCGACGAGCAGCTCGCCGAGGAATTCGCCGTCGCGCAGCGCCGCGCTCAGCACCGTGTGGTAGAGGTCACGAATCGAATGGCTGAACACCTCGTTGGTGCGCGCGCCGGTCTCGCCGATCTGCTCGAGCACCACCGCCAGGCGCTGCACGCCCTCGCGCTCGCCGGCCGTCATGACCTGGCCGTTCCAGACCACGCGCCGGATGGTGTCGGCGGCCGTGATGATGTCGTGCAGCGGCGGGCAGAACTGGCGCGCATGGCCCAGCAGGCCCTGGAGGATGGCCGGTGGCAGGCTGTCCACGCCGCCGGGCGGGCGCGGCTGGAAGGCCAGCTCCACCGGCACCATCACCTGGCCTTTCCAGCCCGCGGGGCCGGGATAGCCCTGGTAGCCCGCGGTGGTCAGCGTCTGCACGAGGTACGCGCGGCCCGAATGGGTCCACAGGCGCGGCGTGCCATCGGGGTTGGCGGGCACTCTCTGGCCCAGCGGCATCCACAGCGGATCGCTGCTGGCCAGCACCTGCTGCTGTGCATCGACCAGCAGCGCCAGGCTGCGGCCTTCCTGCGCTGCGCGCGCGTGGAAGATGCCCTGGAGCTCGTCATCGAAGGCAAAGCTCAGGCACAGCACGCCCACCGGCTCGCCCGTGGCCGGGTGCAGCAGCCGCTGCGAATACAGCAGCGCACGGCGCGCGCCGGGGCGCAGGCTGCTCGCGCGGAAGGTCTCGACATAGCCGGGGCTGCGCAGCGTCTGCGCGACCAGCGGATCGACGCTCTCGGCCGCCGGCACGGTTTCATCGATGCGCGCAAGGACCTGGCCCTGCGCATCGAGCACCAGGATGTCGTCGTAGACGGTGTACTTGCTGCGGTACTGGCGCAGCCGCGCGCTCACGGCCGGTGCATCGTCTTCCAGGCCTGCGGCCAGCCGGCACAGCACCGGATCGGTGGCCAGGAAGCCTACATCGGCCGTGCGCTCGTAGAGATTGCGCACCAGGATGTCGATCACGTTGCGCGCGCGCGTGCCGATCTCGCGCATCACCTCGCCCAGCGATTCGGCGACCAGCGACTGCACCAGGTCGGCCTCGAGCCGCTCGAAGCCTTCGCGCGTGGCGGCCATCATCGGCAGGATGCTGTGCGCCTCCTCGGGGCAGTTCATGCGCGCCGACGACTCGATCAGCCGCCAGGTCAGGCGCAATTCGCGCAGCGAATCCTCGCAGCGCGACACCTTGCGCATGTAGGGGATGAAGCCGTCGGTGTCGATTCCCGCAATGCCGTCTTGTGTGGTTGCCATCGTGCCTCCGCTCCGTCTTGGAATGTTGTCGTCCGCCCCTCGAAACAGGGCCGTTTGTGACAAGATGCAAGCAAGACGCGGGCCAGCGGGCCCGGCTCAGGGCAGATCGATGCAGTGAAAGCCGAAGCTGGCGCGCGCCCGGTCGGCGTAGTAGTGCTGCAGCGTTTCCCTGACGGTGCGAAAGGCCAGCTCCTCCCACGGGATGTCCTGCTCGGCAAACAGCTGGACTTCCTGCGTTTCGGGGCCGGGGTGGCACTGCTCGGCGCGCAGCCGTGCGCGGTAGAACAGGTGCACCTGGCCCACGCGCGGCACGCTGATCAGCGTGAAAAGCGCGCCGAGCTCGATGTCCGCGCCGGCTTCCTCGTCGGTCTCGCGCTGCGCGCCCTGGGCCGTGGTCTCGCCCAGCTCCATGAAGCCCGCGGGCAGCGTCCACAGCCCCTTGCGCGGCTCGATGTTGCGCCGGCACAGCAGCACGCGGCCGTCATCCATCACCGGGATGGTGCCGACGACGTTCAGCGGGTTCTCGTAATGGATGGTGTGGCACCGGGGGCAGACCGCGCGCTCCCGGGTGTCGCCGTCGTCGGGAATGCGGTAGGTGACGGCGGCGCCGCAATGGCGGCAGAACTGGATGGGGCTGCGAAGGGTCATGGGCTGAATATAAGCAAAAATCCCGGCGGACGGTGGAGCGTCGGCGCCGGGATGGGCCGCGCGCCGCAGCGCGGCGCGCAGGGGTGGGCAACCTCAGACGATGCGCACCGACAGCGGCGTCAGGCCGGCCACGCTGCCTTCGAGCAGATCGCCGCGCACCACCGCGCCCACGCCTTCGGGCGTGCCGGTCATGATCAGGTCGCCGGGCTGCAGCTCCCAGGCCGCCGACAGGTGCTCGATGGTCTCAGCGATGTTCCAGATCAGCTGCGTGACATCGCTGCGCTGGCGGTCGGTGCCATTGACCTGCAGCGCGATTTCCGCCTGCTCCACGTTGCCGGCCTGCGCCGCGGGCGTGATCGGGCCGATCGGCGCGGAATGGTCGAAGGCCTTGCCGATCGACCAGGGGCGGCCCTGCTTCTTCATCTCGTTTTGCAGGTCGCGGCGCGTCATGTCCAGGCCCACGGCGTAGCCGTAGATGTACTCGGCGGCGTCGGCCGCGGCAATGTCCTTGCCCGCCTTGCCGATCGCCACCACCAGCTCGATCTCATGGTGCAGGTTGCTGGTCAAAGTGGGGTAGGGCATCTCGCCCGTGGTGCCGGCCTCGACGGCCAGCACGGCATGCGCGGGCTTGAGGAAGAAAAACGGCGCCTCGCGGCCGGTGAAGCCCATCTCCTTGGCGTGCTCTGCATAGTTGCGGCCGACGCAGAAGATGCGGCGCAGGGGAAAACGTTCGCTGCTGCCCACCACCGGCAGGCTGGCAACGTCTGCGGGTGCGAATACATATTGCATAGGAATCTTTCACAAGTGAGAGTAAATGCCATGCCGCCCGGCGCGGCCCGGGCCAGTGTGCCATGGCTGAGCGCGCATTCTTATATAAGACTCGATTTTTGCGCGCCGCGTTGCGCGCTTGCGCCATGGTCAGTGCGCGGCGCCGGCGCTATGCTGGGCGCATGAAGCTGCATTCCTACTTCCGCTCCTCGGCGGCCTACCGCGTGCGCATCGCGCTGCACCTGCTGGGCCTGCCATTCGACTATGTGCCGGTGCACCTGCTGCGCGGCGAGCAGCGCGAGCCCGGCTACGTCGCGCGCGCCGGCGATGCGCTGGTGCCGGCGCTCGAACTCGATGACGGCACGCTGCTCGCGCAGTCGATGGCGATCATCGAATACCTCCAGGACACCCATCCGGGCGCGGCGCTGCTGCCCGCCGATGCACTGGGCCGCGCCCAGGTGCGGGCGCTCGCGCAGATGATCGCCTGCGACATCCACCCGCTCAACAACCTGCGCGTGCTCAAGTACCTCGTGGGCCCGATGGGCGTATCGGACGACGCCAAGAACGCGTGGTACCGCCACTGGGCCGGCACCGGGTTAGATGCCGTCGAGCGCCGGCTGGGGCTGCTGGCCGATGAACGCCGCGCCGCAGGCCTGCCGGAATCGATCTACTGCTGGGGCGACACGCCCGGTCTGGCCGATTGCTGCCTCGTGCCCCAGGTCTTCAACGCGCGGCGCTTCGGCCTGACGCTCGATGCGCTGTCGCGCATTGGCGCCATCGTCGAACGCTGCGAAGCGCTGCCGGCCTTTGCGCTGGCCCACCCCGATGCCTGCCCGGACCATCAATGACCACTATCTCCCTGAATGACCTGCTGGTGCCCGACTGGCCCGCGCCCGCGGGCGTGCAGGCGCTGTGCACCACGCGCACGGGTGGCGTCAGCGCCGCGCCCTGGGATTCGCTCAACCTCGGCGACCATGTGGGCGACGCGGCGCGCGCCGTGCTCGAAAACCGCGCGCGGCTGCGCGCCGCGATGCGCGAGCGCACGCCGGGCGCGCAGCCGGTGTTCCTGCGCCAGGTGCATGGCAGCGATGTGCTGCTGCTCGACGGCCGCACGCTGCATGGCCTGGCGGCCGATGCCGCGGTGAGCGTGGCGCCGGGCGTGGCCTGCACCATCATGGTCGCCGACTGCCTGCCGGTGCTGTTCACGCACGCCAGCGGCGCCGCCGTGGCCGCGGCGCATGCGGGCTGGCGCGGCCTCGCGGGCACGGCGCGCGCGGGCGGCGCGGCCGAGGGCGTGCTCGAGAGCACCTTTGCGCATTTCGCGGCGCAGCTGGTGCGCGCCGGGGTGGCGCGGCGCGGTGAAGTGGCGGGGCAGACGCTGGCCTGGCTTGGGCCCTGCATCGGCCCCGCGGCCTTTGAAGTCGGCGAGGAAGTGCGCGTCGCGCTGTGCCAGGGGCGCCCCGAGGCCGCGGAGCTGTTTCAGCCGCAAGCGGCGTCGGGCAAATACCTGGCCGATCTCGCGGGCCTGGCGCGCCAGCGATTGCAGGCGCTGGGCATCGAGGCGATCTACGGCAACGATGGCAGCGCGCGCTGGTGCACCGTCGGCAACCCTTCAGCGTTCTTCTCGCACCGGCGCGACGCCGCCCGGCTGGGCAGCAGCGGGCGCTTCGCGGCCTGTATCTGGCGCGATGGCCCCTGAGGCGCGTGCCGCCGAGGCATCGCCCTCGGTGGCCCGTGCCTGCTCCCACGCCTGCTGCTCGGCCTGCTCGCGCAGCCGCAGCCGGCGTTTGCGCCCCGGTGTGCCCAGGATGTAGACCACGATGCCCAGCGGCAGCGCGCCATAGAAGGTGAAGGTCACGAGCGCGCCCAGCACGCTGCCCACGGGGCTCGTGGCTTCGGCGATGGCCATCATCAAGGTGACATAGAGCCAGGCGATAACGACGAGGTACATGGGCGGCTTTTCGAAGTGGATGGGTAATGACCGGTATGGACAGGCAAGCGTCAGTAAAAGCCCGCCCAGGTGCATTGCCAGCGCAGCCGCTCGTGGACAACAATGGGGGCAACTGGCCGTCTCGTCATCCCGCCTACCGGACATCGCATGAATTCTGACCCACTCAAGGGCTTTGCCCCGCAAATCCCGCAGATTTTCAGCCAGCAGTGGGGCCAGATCCTCGCGCTGCTTCAGCCTGCGGGCCCGTCGGCGCAGGCCGCCGCGCCCGCGCCGCTGCGCTTCGACATGCAAAAGCTCACGGCGCTGCAGCAGGACTACCAGCGCGAGCTCACGCGGCTGCTGAGCCACGCCGGCGCTGCGCCCGAGGAGCCGCTCAAGGACAAGCGCTTTGCCGCCGACAGCTGGCGCAGCCATCCGGGTGCGGCAATGATGGCGCAGGTCTATCTGCTCAATTCGCGCACCTTGCTGGGCCTGGCCGATGCGCTGCAGGCCGACGAGAAGACGCGCCGGCGCGTGCGTTTTGCCGTCGAGCAGTGGAGCGCGGCGTTCGCGCCGAGCAACATGCTGGCCTTCAACCCCGAAGCCCAGCAAAGGCTCGTGGCCTCGCAGGGTGCCAGCCTCGCCAAGGGCATCGCCAATCTGCTGCACGACATGCAGCAGGGCCATGTCTCGATGACCGACGAGAGCGGTTTCGAGGTCGGACGCAACATGGCCACGACCGAAGGCGCGGTGGTGTTCGAGAACGATTTCTTCCAGCTGATCGAATACAAGCCGCTGACCGAGCAGGTCTTCGAGCGGCCGCTGCTGCTGGTGCCGCCGTGCATCAACAAGTACTACATCCTCGACCTGCAGCCCGGGAACTCGCTGATCCGCCACGCGGTGGCGCAGGGCCAGCGCACCTTCGTCATCAGCTGGCGCAATCCCGATGCGGGGCTCGAGAAAGCCACCTGGGACGATTACATCGAGCAGGCCGTGATCAAGGCCATCGACACCGTGCGCGAGATCGCCGGCAGCGCGCAGATCAACACGCTGGGCTTTTGCGTCGGCGGCACGATGCTGGCCGCGGGCCTGGCCGTGCTGGCCGCGCGCGGCCAGGCGCCGGTGGCCAGCGCCACCTTGCTCACGACGCTGCTCGACTTCAGCGACACCGGCATCCTCGACATCTTCATCGACGAGCCGATGGTCAAGTTCCGCGAGTGGCAGATGGGGCAGGGCGGCCTGCTCAAGGGGCAGGAGCTCGCCTCCACCTTCAGCTTCCTGCGGCCCAACGAGCTGGTCTGGAACTATGTGGTCGGCAACTACCTGCAGGGCGAGACCCCGCCGCCTTTCGACCTGCTGTACTGGAACAGCGACGCCACCAACCTGCCCGGGCCGTTCTATGCCTGGTACCTGCGCAACCTCTATCTCGAGAACAAGCTGGTGCAGCCCGCGGCGCTCACCGTGTGCGACCAGCCGCTGGACCTGTCGCAGCTGAAGATGCCGGTCTATATCTATGGCTCGCGCGAAGACCATATCGTGCCCATCGACGCGGCCTATGCGTCCACCCAGCACCTGGGCGGGCCGCTGCGCTTCGTCATGGGCGCCTCGGGCCATATCGCGGGCGTGATCAACCCGCCGGCCAAGAACCGGCGCAGCCACTGGATCCGCGAGGATGGCCAGCTCCCCGCCACCCATGCCGAATGGCTTGCCGGCGCGACGGAGCATGCCGGCAGCTGGTGGGGCGACTGGAGCCAGTGGCTGGCCGGGCAGGGCGGCGCGCAGGTCGCGGCGCCGCAGGCGTATGGGCGCGAGGTGATCGAGCCCGCGCCGGGGCGCTATGTCCGGCAAAAAGCCGGTGCAAATCATTGACAATGCTGCGCAGCCATCTGCGTAGCATGGGGCGACAGGCCAGCGGGGCGATCGCCAGGAAAGAAGCCATCAAAGGACCATCATGGAAGACATCGTCATCGTTTCTGCTGTTCGTACGCCCGTGGGCAAATTTGGCGGCGCGCTCGCCAAGGTGCCCGCGACCGATCTGGGTGCATTGGTCATCCGCGAAGCCCTGGGCCGCGCCCAGGTGCCGCTCGATCAGGTGGGTGAAGTGATCATGGGCCAGGTGCTCACCGCAGGCGTCGGCCAGAATCCCGCGCGCCAGGCCATGATGAAGGCCGGCGTCGCCAAGGAAACCCCGGCGCTGACCATCAACGCCGTCTGCGGCTCGGGCCTCAAGGCCGTCATGCTGGCCGCGCAGGCGGTGGCCACGGGCGACAGCGAGATCGTCGTGGCCGGCGGCCAGGAAAACATGAGCCTGTCGCCGCACGTGCTCAATGGCTCGCGCGACGGCCAGCGCATGGGCGACTGGAAGATGGTCGACACGATGATCGTCGACGGCCTGTGGGACGTCTACAACCAGTACCACATGGGCATCACGGCCGAGAACGTCGCCAAAGAGAATGGCGTGTCTCGCGAAGCGCAGGACGCGCTGGCGCTGGCCAGCCAGCAAAAGGCCGCGGCCGCGCAGGACGCGGGCAGGTTCGACGCCGAGATCGTGCCCGTCGAGATTCCCCAGCGCAAGGGCGAGCCGCTGCAGTTCAAGGCCGACGAGTACATCAACCGCAAGACCAATGCCGAGGCACTGGGCGGGCTGCGTCCGGCGTTCGACAAGGCCGGCTCGGTCACCGCGGGCAATGCCTCGGGCCTCAACGATGGCGCTGCTGCCGTGGTGGTGATGTCGGCTTCCAAGGCGCAGGCCCTGGGACTGAAGCCGCTGGCGCGCATCGTGTCCTATGCCACCTCCGGCCTGGACCCCGCGACCATGGGCATGGGCCCGGTTTTTGCTAGCCGCAAGGCATTGGAGCGTGCCGGATGGAAGGCCGAGGACGTCGACCTGTTCGAGCTCAACGAAGCCTTTGCCGCGCAGGCCTGCGCCGTCAACCAGCAGCTGGGCATCGACCCGGCCAAGGTCAATGTCAACGGCGGCGCGATTGCGCTGGGCCACCCGATCGGCGCCTCGGGCTGCCGCGTGCTCGTGACGCTGCTGCACGAGATGCAGCGCAGCGGCGCGCGCCGCGGCCTGGCGGGGCTGTGCATCGGCGGCGGCATGGGCGTGGCGATGGCGCTGGAGCAGGTTTGAGCGCCATGCGCCATCCGGTTCGGTGATTTTTCAGGCGTGTTGGTAGTTACCTGCGCCTTGCTATCGGCCAATTCCGATAGAGTGTCTTAATGTTGCGAGTGGTTTGTCCAGGAGAACTTACATGAGTCAAAAAGTAGCGTACGTCACGGGGGGCATGGGCGGTATCGGTACGTCGATCTGCCAGCGCCTGCACAAGGACGGCTTCAAGGTGATCGCCGGCTGCGGCCCGACACGGGATTTCCAGAAATGGCTCAAGGAACAAAAGGAGCAGGGCTTCGAGTTCCATGCTTCCGTCGGCAATGTCGGCGACTGGGATTCGACCCACAACGCCTTCAGCCAGGCCAAGGCCGAGCACGGCAGCATCGACGTGCTGGTCAACAATGCCGGCATCACGCGCGACCGCATGTTCCTCAAGATGACGCGCGAGGACTGGGACGCGGTCATTGAAACCAACCTGACCTCGATGTTCAACGTCACCAAACAGGTGGTGGGCGACATGGTCGAAAAGGGCTGGGGCCGGATCATCAACATCAGCTCGGTCAACGGCGTCAAGGGCCAGTCGGGCCAGACCAACTACTCGGCGGCCAAGGCCGGCATGCACGGCTTCACGATGGCGCTGGCGCAGGAGCTGGCGACCAAGGGCGTCACGGTGAACACCGTGAGCCCGGGCTACATCGGCACCGACATGGTCAAGGCCATCCGCCCGGAAGTGCTCGACAAGATCGTGGGCACCATTCCGGTGCGCCGCCTGGGTGAACCGGGCGAGATTGCGTCGATCATTGCGTGGCTGGCGTCCGAGGACGGTGGTTACTCCACCGGGGCTGATTTTTCAGTCAACGGCGGCCTGCACATGCATTGAGCACGGGCCCCAAAGAAAAAACCCGCCGCGGCGGGTTTTTTTTATGCCGGCTGTGCGGCGGTGGAAATCAGGGGGCGCGACGTTCATCTGGTGAAGGTCGGCCGCCTAGAGAAAAAGAGGGTGCTTCGGGTTCGGCTCGGGCGGAACCCGGCACCAGTGCGAGAAAGATCTCAGCAGCGGGCCGGTGCGCGCTTGCGGTCGCGTTCGTCTTCGGGCCAGGCGGACGTGTGGGCAGTCATGTTCATAGTAAAAGCTCCTTTACTCCTACAACGTGGAGCCCGTGGATGCCGTTGACATCCAAACGCAATTAAATGAAACGAAAACGCGATTTTTTTGAAAATTCTTTGAAAACCGTCAAAACTAATAGCAAAAAACCAAGGCACAGCCTTGGTTTCAAGCGGTTTTAAGGCGGGTTGACCGGCTTACGAATCGTTTCCGGCTTGTGCCGTCAATCCTTCGATCATGTCGTTGAGCTCGAGCCAACGTTCTTCCAGTGCGTCGATATCATCATTGCAGGCCTTGAGGCGCTTGCCGCATTCGACGATCTCCGCGGCCGGCAGCGGCTCGGTCAGGCGGCGCTCGAGTTCGGCGCGCTCGGCCGTGCGCTGGGCCAGCTTCTTGTCGTTGGCTTCGAGCTCCTTCTTGAAGGGGCGCATGCGGTCTGCGAGCTCCTGGCGCGCGAGCGCCGCGAGGCGACGCTGCTCCTTCTGGTCCACGGCCGAAGCTGCGGGCGCTGCGGCAGCTGCAGGCGCCGGCACGGGCGCAGCCACGGCCGCCGGTGCCAGCGCGGGGGCGGGCGCTGGAGCGGGAGCCGCAGCGACAGGCTTGGCGTCCTCGTTCTTGGCTTCCTCGCGCAGGCGCTTGGATTCGTCCAGCAGATAGCGCTGGTAGTCGTCCAGGTCGCCGTCGAAGGGGCCGACGGCGCCGCGGCCGACCATCCAGAATTCGTCGCAGACCGCGCGCAGCAGCGCCCGGTCATGGCTGACCAGCATCACGGTGCCGTCGAAGTCGTTGATTGCCATCGACAGCGCTTCGCGCGTGGCCAGGTCCAGATGGTTGGTAGGCTCATCGAGCAGCAGCAGGTTGGGGCGCTGCCAGACGATCATCGCCAGCACCAGGCGGGCTTTTTCGCCGCCGCTCATCGTGCCCACGGCCTGCTTGACCATGTCGCCGGTGAAGTTGAAGGTGCCCAGATAGCTGCGCAGGTCCTGCTCGCGCGAGGGCTCGCGGCTGTTCGGGCCCTGCTCGCGCGCCAGGCGGATCATGTGCTCGAGCGGACTGTCGACGGGGCGCAGCACGTCGAGTTCCTGCTGCGCGAAGTAGCCGATGCTCAGTCCCTTGCCTTCGGTGACTTCGCCGGCGAGCGCGCCCATCTCGTGGGCAATGGTCTTGACCAGCGTCGACTTGCCCTGGCCGTTGGCGCCCAGGATGCCGATGCGCTGGCCGGCCAGCACCGAGCGGCTGACGTTGCGCAGGATGATGGTGTCGCTGCCGTCTTCGCCGCGGTAGCCAAAGGAGGCGTTGGAGATCGCCAGCATCGGGTTGGGCAGGTTGAGCGGCTCCTTGAACTCGAAGGTGAAATCGGCTTCGGCGAGCACCGGGCCGATCTTTTCCATGCGATCGAGCGCCTTGACGCGGCTTTGCGCCTGCTTGGCCTTCGAGGCCTTGGCCTTGAAGCGGTCGATGAACTTCTGCAGGTGGGCGATCTTCTCCTGCTGCTTGGCGTAGCTCGCGCCTTGGAGTTCGAGCTGCTGGGCGCGCAGCTCCTCGAACTTGCTGTAGTTGCCGCCGTAGCGGTTGAGCTGGGCGGCGTTGATCTGCAGCGTGACGTTGGTCACGGCATCGAGGAATTCACGGTCATGGCTGATCACGATCATCGTGCCCGCATAGCGCTTGAGCCAGGCCTCGAGCCAGACGAGGGCGTCCAGATCCAAGTGGTTGGTGGGTTCGTCGAGCAGCAGCAGATCGGACGGGCACATCAGCGCGCGCGCGAGCTGCAGGCGCATGCGCCAGCCGCCGGAGAAGCTGTCGACGGGGTCGTCGAGCTCGGAGGCCTTGAAGCCCAGGCCCAGGATCAGTGCCTGAGCGCGCGCCACGGAGTCGTGCGCGCCGGCATCGGCCAGATCGCAATACGCCTGTGCGATCGCCATGCCGTCGTCGCTGGCTTCGGCGTCGAGCAGCTGCTGCTCCACTTCGACCAGGCGCGTGTCGCCGCCCAGCACGAACTGGGTGGCCGACTCGCTGGTCTCGGGCATGTCCTGCGCGACCTGGGCCATGCGCCACTGGCGCGGCTTGGAGAATTCACCGCCGTCTTCGGCCAGGGCGCCGGTGAACAGCGCGAACAGCGTGGACTTGCCCGCGCCGTTGCGCCCCACCAGGCCGACCTTCTCGCCGGGGTTGATGGTGGCTGTCACTTTGTCGAGCAGCACCTTGGCCGAGCGGCGCAGGGTCACGTTCTTTAGGGTAATCATCTAGAGGTCCAGGGCGTGGCGTGGCCACGTAAGCAGGCCCGCGGGCCTGGCAAGAAAACAAGGTGCCGGCGGGAGGCCAGGCGAAGGGGATTCAGATCTTGCCGAGTGCTGCGTGACGCACCAGCGCCTCGCGCGTGATCAGCAGCACCTGCTCGTCGCCCGAGGAGGTCTCGAGCCAGAACACCAGCAGCTGCGGGAACGCGGCCTCGAAGTATTCGCGCTCGTTGCCGATCTCCAGGATCAGCACGGCGTTCTCGCGCATGCGGCTGGGCGCATCGCGCAGCAGCTGCGTGATGAAGTCCATGCCGTCGGCGCCGCCCGCGAGCGCGAGCTGCGGCTCGGCCTGGTATTCGGCGGGAAGCTTGGCCATGCTGTCGGCGTTGACATAGGGCGGGTTGCACAAGATCAGGTCCCAGGGGCCGGGCGTGCCCGCCATGCCGTCGGACTCTACCAGCTGCACGCGCTCGCGCAATTCATGGCGCTCGACATTGATGCGCGCCACGGCCAGCGCATCGGGCGACAGGTCCGCGCCCGTGACCTGCACCTCGGGGTAGGCCATGGCCGCCAGGCACGCCAGGCTGCCGTTGCCAGTGCACAGGTCGAGCACGTCGCGCGTCTCGTCGCTGAGCCAGTCGTCGATCGAGCCCTCGGCGATGATCTCGGCAATGAAGCTGCGCGGCACGATCGAGCGCTCGTCGATGTAGAAGGACACGCCCTGCAGCCAGGCTTCGCGCGTGAGGTAAGCCGCGGGCTTGCGCGTGCGGATGCGCTCGTCGAACAGCGCTGCCACGGCGGCCTGCTGCGCGGTGTCGACGGACTGGCCGGCCAGCGCGGCGTCGTCCAGATCGCTGTCCAGGGCAATGCCCAGGCGCCACAGCACCAGCCAGGTGGCTTCGTCATGGGCGTTGCTGGTGCCGTGGCCAAAGGCCACGCCCGCGCTGTCGAGTGCGCTGGCGCCGGACGCGATCAGCGCGCCCACCGTCGTGCCGTGCACGGCTTGGGGTTCAGTCATGGAGCTTTCGTTCACGCCGCGCTGGAGGCAGCCAGGGCTTGCAGGGCCTGGGCATGCAGGTTTTCCAGCGTGCGGCGGTAGATGTTGGTCAGAGGCGCGATATCGGCCAGGGCGATATTTTCGTCTATCTTGTGGATGCTCGCATTCGGTGGGCCCATTTCAATCACCTGCTCGCAGATCTGGGCGATGAAACGTCCGTCGCTGGTGCCGCCCGTCGTCGAGAGCTCGGTCGCGAGGCCGGTCTCGTCGGCAATGGCCTGCTGCACCGCGCGCACCAGCTCGCCGGGCGTCGTGAGAAAGGGCTGTCCGCCAATGGTCCAGTCGAGCTCGTATTCGAGGCCATGGCTGTCGAGCACGGCTGCGACGCGCGCCTGCAGGCCTTCGGCCGTCGATTCGGTGCAAAAGCGGAAATTGAAGTCGATCACGACGCTGCCCGGAATCACATTGCTTGCGCCCGTGCCGCCATGGATGTTGCTGATCTGCCAGCTGGTGGGCGGAAAGAACGCATTGCCCTGGTCCCAGGCCGTGGCCGCGAGCTCGGTCAGCGCCGGCACCGCCTGGTGGATCGGGTTGCGCGCGAGCTGCGGATAGGCGATGTGGCCCTGGATGCCGCGCACGGTGAGCTTGCCGCTCATCGTGCCGCGGCGGCCGTTCTTGATCATGTCGCCGGTGCGCTCGACCGAGGTGGGCTCGCCGACGATGCAGTAATCCAGGCGCTCGCCGCGCGCCTTGAACTGCTCGACCACGACCTTGGTGCCGTCGACCGACGGGCCTTCCTCGTCGCTGGTCAGCAGGAAGGCCAGGTCGATCAGCGGCTCGGGCGTGGCGGCAAGGAACTCCTCGACCGCGACGACGAACGCCGCGATCGAAGTCTTCATGTCGCTTGCGCCCCGGCCGTAGAGACGGCCACCCCGGTGCGTGGGCGTGAACGGCGGGCTGCTCCACTGCTCGAGCGGCCCGGTGGGCACGACATCGGTGTGGCCCGCGAACACGACGGTCTTGCGCGCCGCGCCGCTGCCCGTGCGCTTGGCATAGAGGTTCTGGACACGGAAGCTTTGCGGGCCGCTGTCGAGACGCTCGCAGGCAAAGCCCAGCGGCGCCAGGCGCGCGGCAATCAGTTCGAGGCAGCCCGCGTCTTCGGGGGTCACGGAGGGGCGGCTGATCAGTTGCTCGGCCAGTTGCAGGGTACGGGACATGGAAATGCGGTAGGTAGGTGCGGCAGCGGCCCAGCGGCGTTCAGCCGTTGGAGTCGATGTCCAGCACGATGTCGGTAAAGGAGGCGTCGTCGTCGGCGGATGCTGCCGGCTTGGCGTCGGCACGCGGCGCTGGCGTGGGCTTGGCGCTGGCGAATTCGTTTTGCAGCCGCCACATCAGGTTGGTGGGCGAGTCGGCATGCGCCAGGCCTTCCTTGCGCTCGATGGTGCCGGCTAGGATCAGCGCGGCCAGCGCTTCCTCGAAGGTCTGGGAACCTTCGGCCATGGATTTCTCCATCGCTTCGCGCACCGCCGAGAAATCGCCTTTTTCAATCAGCTCGGCGACCAGCTTGGTGTTGAGCATCACTTCCACGGCCGGCACGCGCAGGCCCGCGGGCGTGCGCACCAGGCGCTGCGAGATCACGGCGCGCAGCGCGGCCGCCAGGTCGCCCAGCATGGCTTCGCGCACTTCGACCGGGTAGAAGCTCAGGATGCGGCTGAGCGCGTGGTAGCTGTTGTTCGCGTGGAGCGTCGCCAGGCACAGGTGGCCCGACTGCGCATAGGCCAGCGCCGCCGACATCGTCTCGCGGTCGCGGATCTCGCCGATCAGGATCACGTCGGGCGCCTGGCGCAGCGCGTTCTTCAGCGCCACCTGCAGCGACTGCGTGTCGCTGCCGATCTCGCGCTGGTTGACGATCGAGCGCTGGTTGCGGAACTGGTATTCGATCGGGTCCTCGATGGTGAGGATATGGCCCGTGACGTTCTTGTTGCGCTCGTCGATCATCGAGGCCAGCGTCGTGCTCTTGCCCGAACCCGTGGCGCCCACCACCAGCAGCAGCCCGCGCTTTTGCAGGATCAGCTCGCTGAGCACGGGCGGCAGGTTCAGCGTCTCGAGCGCGGGAATATGCTGGGCAATGAAGCGGATCACCACCGCGAAGCTGCCGCGCTGGCGCATCGCGCTGACGCGAAAGCGCCCGACGCCGCGCAACGGCACGCCCATGTTGAGCTCGCCGGTCTCCTCGAGCTCCTGCATGCGCTCGGGCGGCACGATCTCGGCCAGCAGGCTGCGCGGCGCATCGGGCGGCAGCAGCTGGTTGTTGATCGGCACGCACTCGCCGTGGATCTTGATCAGCGCCGGCGCATTGGCCGACAGGTAGCAGTCGGATGCCTGCTTTTCCCCCATCAGGCGCAGGATTCGCTCCATGGTGCTCATGCAAGTTCCTTATGGGTAGGCAGGGCCCACGCCCGGCAATGCCGGTGCGGGCGTACGGGATCAGTCGCGCAGCAGATCGTTCAGGCTCGTGGTCGAACGCGTCTTCGCATCGACCTTCTTGACGATGATCGCGGCGTACATGCTGTAGCGGCCGTTGTCCTTGGGCAGGTTGCCCGACACCACCACCGAGCCCGCAGGCACGCGGCCGTAGCTGATCTCGCCGGTCGCGCGGTCATAGATCGGGGTGCTCTGGCCGATGTACACGCCCATCGAGATCACCGAGTTCTCCTCGACGATCACGCCCTCGACGACTTCGGAGCGCGCGCCGATGAAGCAGTTGTCTTCGATGATCGTGGGGTTGGCTTGCAGGGGTTCGAGCACGCCGCCCAGGCCCACGCCGCCCGACAGGTGAACGTTCTTGCCCACTTGAGCGCACGAGCCCACGGTGGCCCAGGTGTCGACCATCGTGCCTTCACCGACGTAGGCGCCGATGTTGACGTAGGAAGGCATCAGGATCGCGCCCTTGGCCATGAACGAGCCGCGGCGTGCCACGGCAGGCGGCACGACGCGCACGCCGGTCGCGGCGATCTCGGCTTCGGACATGCCCTGGTACTTGGTCGGGACCTTGTCGTAGAAGTTCAGGCCGCCGGCGGTGATCAGCTCGTTGTCCTTGAGACGGAACGACAGCAGCACGGCCTTCTTGATCCACTGGTGCACGGTCCACTGGCCCACGCCCTGCTGGGTCGCGACACGCATCTGGCCGGAGTCCAGCTGGGCGATCACATGCTCGACCGCGTCGAGGACTTCGGCGGGGGCTGTGGAGCTGCTCAGGGTGGCGCGGTTTTCCCAGGCGACGTCGATGATGGATTGCAGTTGCTGAGTCATGAACTTACTTCTTCAGGTTTTGGATGAATTGGACGATGCGATGGGCGGCTTCGAGGCATTCCCCGGTTTCGGCCACCAGGGCCATGCGCACGCGCCTCGCACCGGGATTGTGGCCGGCGACATCGCGGGCCAGGTAGCTGCCCGGCAGCACGGTGACATTGTATTGAGCATACAGAGCGCGCGCGAACTCGGTGTCGTCCATGCCCAGGAATTCGGGCACGCCGGCCCAGAGGTAGAAGCCCGCGTCGGGCAGGCGCACATCCATCACCGCTTCGAGCACTGGCGTGACCTCGGCGAACTTCTGGCGGTACTGGCGGCGGTTCTCGACCACATGCGCCTCGTCGTTCCAGGCGGCAATGCTGGCCTCCTGCACGGCCGGGCCCATCGCGCCGCCGTGGTAGGTGCGGTAGAGCAGGAAGGCCTTGAGCAGCGCCGCGTCGCCGGCAACGAAGCCGCTGCGCAGGCCGGGCACATTGCTGCGCTTGGACAGGCTTGTGAACGACACCAGGTTCTTGAAGTCGGTGCGGCCGAGCTTGAGCGCGGCCTCGAGCCCGCCCAGCGGCGCTTCCTCGCGGAAGTAGATCTCGCTGTAGCACTCGTCGGAAGCAATGACGAAGCCATGCTGGTCGGACAGCGCAAACAGCTTTTCCCACTCGGACAGCGGCATCACCGCGCCCGTCGGGTTGCCCGGCGAGCAGACGAACAGCAGCTGCGTGTTCTGCCAGACGGATTCGGGCACGCTGTCCCAGGCGACGGCAAAGTTGCGCGCCGGGTCGCTGGGCACATAGACCGGTTGGGCGCCGGCGAGCAGCGCCGCGCCTTCGTAGATCTGATAGAAAGGATTGGGACAGACGACGGTGGCATGGGCGCGCGTCGGGTCGATCACGGTCTGCGCAAAGGAAAACAGCGCCTCGCGCGAGCCGTTCACGGGCAGCACCTGCGTGGCCGAGTCGAGCGCCAGGCCGTAGCGGCGGTTCATCCACTGCGCGCAGGCCTCGCGCAGGCGCGGGTCGCCGCCCGTGGCCGGGTACTTGGCCAGCGCGCCCGGGCTGTGGCCCAGCACTTCCTCGATGAAGGGCGGCGTCGGGTGGCGCGGCTCGCCGATGCCCAGGCTGATCGGGCGGTACGAAGGCGCGGGCGTGACCCCCGCGAAAAGCTGGCGCAGCCGCTCGAAGGGATAGGGCTGCAGGTGGGTGAGCAGGGGATTCATTGCCCGCATTATCCATGCTGCGGCGGGCTGCGCCGAATTCCGCGCGGGCCCGGCTTCAAGGCGGCGCGCGTTGGGCGCGGGCCCGTGCCAGGGCTGCGGCAATCGCGGCTTTTTTGGCATCGACGGCAGCTTCTGGGGCGCTCGGCGCCGCAGCGGCCGGTGCCAGCGCGACTTCAAGCCCTGCCGCCATCGCCGCCTTGGGCGCGGCCGCGCGCGCGGCGCCGCCCAGGCGCTGCTGGCGCCGGGTGTAGCGGGCCAGCGCATGTGCGGCCTGCGGCGCAGACCAGGCGGCCCAGCCGGTGGCGCTGCCGCTCGCAGGGATCAGCGTGATGCAGTCCACGGGGCAGACCGGAATGCACAGCTCGCAGCCCGTGCAGTGCGGCGCGATCACGGTGTGCATGCGCTTGTTGGCGCCAAAGATCGCATCCGTGGGGCAGGCCTTGATGCACAGCGTGCAGCCGATGCACCAGTTCTCGTCGATGACGGCCAGGGTGCGCGGCGCTTCGACGCCATGTTCGGGGGAAAGCGCCAGCACCGGCTGGCCGGTGATGGCCGCAAGCCGGGCAATGCCTTCGGCACCGCCCGGAGGGCATTGGTTGATGGGCGCGGCGCCTTCGGCAATGGCCTGCGCATAGGAAGCGCAGTCAGGATAGCCGCAGCGTGTGCACTGGGTCTGCGGCAGGGCGGCGTCGATGCGAGCCGCCAGGCCTGGGAAGGCGGAGGCGGACATGGACGCGACCTCCTTCAGCTGCGGCGTGACCCGCGCGCCTTGCGCTTGGGTTCCTCGGGCGCGTGAACGGACGGGCCCTGTTCGACGGTCTCGGGGGTCAGGCTCATCTCCAGCGCCGCCTCGAGCACGGTCTTGGCCGTTTCGGGCGGGGTGACCTGTGCCAGCTCCACCACGTCTTCGCTGGGCAGCTCGATGATGGTTGCCGGGTCGATCACGATGGATCGGGCCTGGGCCTTGCGCGCCGCGTCCCGGGATGGTGCGTCATGGCCGATGCCGTCATGCACCGGCAGCGGTGCGTGGGCGTTGTGGGCCAGAATGAAATCGCGCACCTGCGGATAGACCTTCTCGCGCCAGCGCCGACCGCTGAAGATGCCGTAATGGCCCGCGCCTTCGACCTCGAGATGCTGATGCTGCTCGGGCGCCACACCGCTGCACAGGTCGTGCGCGGCGCGGGTCTGGCCCGCGCCCGAGATGTCGTCGAGCTCGCCTTCGACGGTGAGCAGCGCGCTGGTCTTGATGTCCTGCGGGCGCACGCGCTCGAGTTGGCCTTCAGGCGACTTCACGTCCCAGGTGCCCTTGACCAGCGAGAAGTCCTGGAACACGCGGAAGATGGTCTCGAGGTAGTACGACGCATCCATGTCGAGCACGGCGTTGTACTCGTCATAGAACTTGCGGTGCGCCTCGGTGCCGGCGTCGTCGCCCTTGAGCAGGTCCTTGAAGTAATCGTAGTGGCTGGTCGCGTGCCGGTCGGGGTTCATCGCGACGAAACCCGTGTGCTGCAGGAAGCCGGGATAGACGCGGCGGCCCGCGCCGGGATAGTTCGACGGCACCTGGTGGATCACATTGCTCTCGAACCAGTCGTAGCTGCGCGTCGTCGCCAGGTTGTTGACGGCCGTGGGCGACAGGCGCGCGTCGATCGGCCCGCCCATCATCGTCAGCGTCAGCGGCGTGGTCTCGCCGCGGCTGGCCATCAGCGACACCGCCGCGAGCACCGGCACCGTGGGCTGGCACACGCTCACCACATGGCAGTTGCCGTACTGGCCCTGCAGGTGGCGGATGAAGTCCTGCACATAGTTGACGTAGTCGTCGAGGTGGAACTCGCCCTGGTCGAGCGGCACCATGCGCGCATCCTTCCAGTCGGTGATGTACACCTTGTGGTCCGACAGCATGCTGCGCACGGTATCGCGCAAAAGCGTCGCGTAGTGGCCCGACAGCGGCGCGACGATCAGCACCGTGGGCTGCGCCAGCATGGTCTGCAGCGTCTCGACCTCGTCGGTGAAACGCTTGAAGCGCCGCAGCTCACAGAACGGCTTGTCGATCTCGATGCGCTCCATGATGGTCACGCCGACGCCTTCGACATCCACCGTGGTGATGCCGAACTGCGGTTTCTCGTAGTCCTTGCCCAGCCGGTAGAACAGTTCGAACCCCGCCGAGATGCGCTGCGACAGCGGCGTCTGGCTGAAGGGCGACAGGGGATTGCTGTAGAGCTTCGACGCTGCCAGAGCAAAGTCGGCGAAGGGCTCCACGAGGGAGCGCTGGGTTTCATACATCTGGTAGAGCATGGGCAAGACCTTTTATGTTGCAGTGCAATATAGCAGTTGTCTGGCATGGCGGTTCAAACGCGATGCCAGAGCCATCGCTGCCATCCGGGGGAAGCCAGTGCCCGATTGCATTTGTCTCAACTGTGTGCAGGTTGAGGTGCGTGGGCGAGCGCCATGACTTCGCGCGGGGGCAGGCCCTTGAGCCGGTGATCGCTCCAGGCTTGGCGCCAGCGGCGCGCGCCCGCCAGGCCGTGGCGCAGGCCCAACATGTGGCGCGCGATGCTGTACCAGTGCGTGCCGTGCTCGAGCGCCTCGCGCTCCATGTATTGCACCATCTGCTCTTCGACGGACTCGCGCGTGAGCAGGTGGGGCGCGGCGCCATAGAACTGTTCGTCCCAGCTCGCGAGCCACCAGGGGTTGTGATAGGCCTCGCGCCCGACCATGACCCCATCGACCAGCGCCAGCTGCGCGCTGACGGCCGCGCTGTCCTTGAAGCCGCCGTTGATGGCGATGGTCAGCTGCGGAAACTCGCGCTTGAGCTGCGCCACGACCTCGTAGCGCAGCGGCGGCACCTCGCGGTTTTCCTTGGGCGACAAGCCCTTGAGCCAGGCATTGCGCGCATGCACGATGAACACCTCGCAGCCGGCTTCGGCCACGGTGCCGATGAAGTCGCGCACGAAGTCATAGCTCTCGCTCTTGTCGATGCCGATGCGGTGCTTCACGGTGACCGGAATATCCACCACGTCGCGCATTGCCTTGACCCCGTCGGCGACCAGCTGCGCCTCGTTCATCAGGCAGGCGCCAAACGCACCGCGCTGCACGCGCTCGCTCGGGCAGCCGCAGTTGAGGTTGATCTCGTCATAGCCCCACCGCGCGCCCAGCTGCGCGGCGCGCGCCAGATCGGCTGGCTCGCTGCCGCCGAGCTGCAACGCCAGCGGATGCTCCTCGTCATTGAAGCGCAGGTGGCGCGGCACATCGCCATGCAGCAGCGCGCCCGTCGTGACCATCTCGGTGTAGAGCAGCGTATGGCGCGTCAGCAGCCGGTGCAGGTAGCGGCAGTGGCGATCGGTCCAGTCCATCATCGGCGCGACGGACAGGCGCCAGTTGAGCGCAGCGGGTGGATTGTCTGGGATGGCAGTCGAATTCATGGGTGTCGTGGGGTGCCTGCAGCGCGGACTGCACTGCGGCGGGCAAGGCCGACATTGTGCACATCGGGGCGCGGATCCTGCTCCCAAAGGCTTTGAAGGTCCTGTGCGGTGCGCCGTCTCGCAAGGGTCCACAGTGGTTTTTTGGCCCGCAATCTGTCAAATGTTGTTTGCCTCTGTAAGAAATTGTGCCGCTCCCGGATAATCCGGCCAGCAGCCCGCCGATCGGGCCTCCATCCCTTTTGCGCCGCGGCATTGCACTTGCGCGCGCCCTCCGAAAAGATCCGATGATTCCACGCCGTTTCCTGTCGGCCCGGCCCATGCCTGTCGCTCTTTGCGCAGCGCTGGCCTGCTTTGCCCTGCACGCCGCCGAGCCGGGCGTGCCGCGCTTCGAGATCTCGCGCTTCCAGGTGGAAGGCAACCAGCTGGTGGCCAGCGAGACGCTGGCGCGCGCGGTGGCGCCGCTGGCCGGCCCGCAGCGTGAATTCAGCGATATCCAGCGCGCGGTCGATGCCATCGAGCGCGCGTATGTGCAGGCCGGCTTCACCGCGGTGAAGGTCACGGTGCCCGAGCAGGAGCTCGCTGGCGGCGCGGTGACGATCCGCGTGGTCGAAGCGGTGCTGACTTCGGTCAGCGTCGAGGGCCACCAGCATTTCAGCGCCGAGAACATCCGCGCGAGCCTGGGCAGCCTCCAGACGGGTACCGCGCCGCGCCTGGGCGATCTGTCGGCGGCAATCCAGCTGGCCAACGACAACCCCGCCAAGCAGGTGTCGGTGAGCATGGCCGAGGGCGCGCTGCCGGGCACGGTGGACGCCACCGTGAAGGTGGTCGATCACGCGCCGCTGCGCTTCATCACCACGCTGGACAACACCGGCACCGCGGCCAGCGGCCGCTGGCGCGCGGGCGTTGCCGTGCAGCATGCCAATCTCTGGGACCGTGACCATGTGGGCACGCTGGCCTATGCGAGCTCGCCGGACAGCCCCTCGGGCCAGCGCCTGCATGTGTACTCGCTGGGCTACCGCGTGCCGCTCTACGCGCTGGGCGACAGCATCGACTTCATCTATGGCCGATCGAGCGTCAATTCGCCCTCGAGTTCGCCGACGCTGGGCGGCGTGCTGGGCTTCACGGGCAAGGGCGAGACCTGGGGGCTGCGCTACAACCATTTCCTGGGCCGCACGGGCGAGGCCTCCGCGAAGCTGGTGTTCGGGCTGGAGCGCAAGAACATCGATTCGCGCTGCCGCGTCAATGGCGAGACCATCGACTTCACCGGCCCGACGCCGCCGATCTCGGCGTGCGTGCCTTACACGACGACGCCGCTGAGCATCACCTACCTGGGCCAGCGCGATGGCTTGGACCAGGCGCTGGCATACAGCCTCGGCCTGTCGCGCAACCTTGCGAGCGGCGCGCGCTTCGCGAACCTGGACGGCCGCACGGACCGCTATTCCTATCTGACGCCGGGCAACCGCAGCACGCGTGACCAGTTCATGGTGCTGCGCGGCGGCGCGACGCTGTTGCAGGGGCTGGACGGCGGCTGGCAGCTGCGCCTGGCGGGCAATGCGCAGTTCACGGACACTCCGCTCGTTGCCAGCGAGCAGCTCGGGCTGACGGGCACCCATGCGGTGCGCGGTTTCCAGGAGCGCGCGGTGGCCGCGGACAGCGGCCTGGTGCTCAACGCCGAACTCTACACCCCCGCGCTGGGCGCAGGCATCGGGCTGCCCGGGGACCTGCGCGTGCTGGCCTTCGTGGACGCTGGCCATGGTGCCAACCGCAAGGCTTCGGGCACCTATCTGCCGGGCCACAGCGATGTGGCAAGCACCGGCGTGGGCGCGCGCTATGCGCTGGGGCGCGACTTCAATGTCCGCCTCGATCTGGCGCGCGTGCTTGCCGCGGGCAGTTCCTACACCGAAAAGCGCGGCGACTGGCGCGCCCACCTGAGCGCGATGTTTGCGTTCTGAGACAAGAAAGCCTCCCATGAAAAACAACAAGGCATTCCCGCTGCGCTTCCTCCCGCTGGTCGTCGCGGCGCTGTGCGCCGGCGCGGCGCAGGCCCAGCTGGCGCCGGGCGCGCTGCCCACGGGCGCCACCCTGGTCGGCGGGCAGGCAACCATCGTGCAAAACGGCACGACGCTGAACATCCAGCAGACCACGAACCAGGCGCTGGTCAATTTCTCGGGCTTCAATGTGGGTTCGGCCGCGCTGGTCGACATCCGCCAGCCCGGCGCGGCCGCGGCGCTGCTCGCGCGCGTGACGGGTGGCGACCCCTCGCAGATCTACGGCCGCATCACGGCCAACGGCGCGCTGTGGCTCGTCAACCCGGCCGGCATCATGGTGGGGCAGGGCGCGCGCATCGATGTCGGCAGCTTCATTGCCAGCACGCTGCAGGTGAGCGATGACGACTTCCTTGCCGGTCGGCTGACCTTCACGTCGCCCGGCAATGCAGGCGTGGTGCGCAACGAGGGCGCGATCAGCGCTGCCGGCGGCGGCCATATCTACCTCGTGGGCCGCACGGTGGAAAACACGGGCAGCCTCGAAGCGCCGCAGGGCGAGGTGCTGCTGGCCGCGGGCCAGAACGTGCAGCTCGTGGACACCGGCAATCCGGGCGTTTCGATCGCGCTGTCGGGCGCCGGCGGCTCCGTCAGCAACCTGGGCCGCATCGTCGCCGAAGCCGGCCGCATCGGCCTGGGCGGCGCGCTGGTGAGCAACGCCGGCGAGATCAGCGCCAGCAGCGCCGTGAGCGAGGGCGGGCGCATCTTCCTGCGCGCCACCGAACTGAAGACGACCGCGGCTTCCGACATCCAGGCCAATGGAGTCTCCGGCGGCAACGTGGAGTTGGTCGCGGACACGGCCGACATCGGCGGCCTGGTTTCGGCCACCGGCAGCGCCGGCCCGGGGGGTACCGTGGAAACGTCGGGCCACGTCACCCTTGGCGTGCAGCGCGCACCGACCGTGGGCCGCGCAGGCCGCTGGGTGATCGGCTCGGGCGAACTGGAAGTCGTGGAGGCTTTGGGCGCCACGGCCGAAACGGGGGTGATCACATCGGGCGCCAACGCCGCGCAGATTGCCGCCGCCGCGATTGCCGTGCAGCTCGATGCCGGCGTCGGCGTCTGGTTGCAGGCCGGTGGAGGTGGCCAGGGCGCCGGCAACATCACCGTCGATGGCACGATCGTCAAAAACGCCGGCGAGGATGGCGTGCTCACGCTGCGCGCGCGCAATGACATCGCCCTCAACGCCAGCATCGCCAGCACGGCGGGTGCGCTCACGCTCAACCTCAACAGCAATGCCCAGGGTGAGCGCGACGCCGCCGGCCACGCGGCCGTGGTCAATGCGGACCTGAACCTCAATGGCGGCGCGATCAATGTATCCACCGGCGCTGAAGCTTTCGGCAACGGTACGCTGAACATCGCCGGCGGCACCACGGCGCTCCATGGCGCCTCGCAGATCCAGGCCGCGGCAGTCAATGTGCAAATGGATGCCCGCGTGACGATCGACGGAGCCCAGAGCCTGCAAGGCGCCTGGACCAACGCCGGCGAGATCGAGCTGCAGGGAGATGGTGCGCTCGACCTGGCGAATCCGGACGCCAGCCTGGTGAACCAGGGACGGGTGACGCTTTCGGGCCGCCGATTCGATGTGCTGACCGGTGCGTCCGACGTGGCGAACTTGAGCAACCACGGCGAGATCGTCAAGACCTCGGCAGACGCACAGGACATCGCCCGGCTGGACAACGGGCCGACCGGCCGCATCGTGATCGACGCGGGACGGCTGTCGCTGTCGAGGTCCACCGTCGGTGGCAGCGTGACCGTGGCCGAGGGTGCCGAGCTGCTTGTGAAGGGCACCGAGCAGGGCGTGAACGGCTCCAAGCTGGGCGCAGGGGTGAACATCACCGGGGCCGGCGCCATGAGCTGGCGCGGCAATGTGGAAATGCTTGGAGACGTGACGCTGGGCGCCGACGCTCCAACGCTCGACATCGCTTCCGGCCCGCCGACTTTCATCGGCGGCGGCGAGGACACGAACTTCACTTTCACGACGCGGGGTCGGATCGACATCCAGGGCGAGTTCGTGCTGGGCGGCGGTACGGTCTGGGACAACCACGGCACGGTCAACGTCGGTACCGTCCAGTCGGGCGTGCTGTCCTTCAACTCCAACACCGTCTTCAACAACAAGGCGGGCGCGCTCGTCGACGTGAGCTATGGCTCGCGCCTGTATCCCTCTAACCTCACAACCATCAACAACGAAGCTGACGCGCTGATGCAGATCGCCTCCAATGGAAGCGGTACCTTCAGCGGCGGTTACCAAGGCCTGCTTGTCAACAGCGGCACGATCGTGAAGACCGGCCTGCCCACGATGACAGCACCGATCGAGAACCGCGCCGGCGGCGTGCTCGACATCCGGGAAGGCGGGGTCAGCGTCAGTTTCTCGGAAAGCAACGCCAACGCCGGCACGGTGCTCATCGCGACGGGCGCCGCACTGCGCAGCACCGGCGGCGTCGATCTGCACAATATCGGCACGATCCGCGGCACCGGCACGGTCGACCTGGGCAGCGAAGGCGGGCAGCTGGTGAACAACGGCGTCGTGGCGCCGGGCGGCTCCGATGAGGTGGGCACGCTGACCATCAACGGCGGCTTCACCCAGGGGCCGCAAGGCGCGCTGGACATCCGGCTTTCGGGCAACAGCTCGGATCGGCTCGATGTCACGGGCCCGGTTCAGTTGGGCGGCACGCTCAACCTGTCGACCCTTGGAGGAGGCATGCCGGACGATGGCGTGGTCGCGGATTTCCTGACGGGCGGCGGCGCGCGCAGCACGGGATCCTTTGCGATGGTCAACGCCCCCGAAATCGTCGGCCCGGAGACGACCGGCACGCTGTCGGTGGTGTACCCGGAAGAAAGCACTGCGCTGGCGCAGGTGAAAGCGACGACGGCCCCGACGGTGGTGGTCGTTCCTCCGGTCGAGCCCCCGGTGGTCGAGCCGCCGGTCGTGGTTCCTCCCGTGGTGGAACCGCCTGTGGTTGAGCCTCCTGTCGTGGTTCCTCCGGTAGTGGAGCCTCCGGTGACAGTGCCGCCCGTTGTCGAGCCACCCGTCGTGACGCCCCCCGTGATTGAACCGCCCGTGGTCGTTCCTCCCGTCGTGGTTCCTCCTGTTGTCGAGCCCCCGGTTGTGGTTCCTCCGATCGTTGAGCCGCCGATAGTGACGCCGCCGGTGGTTGAACCTCCGGTCGTCGTGCCACCGGTCGTGGTTCCGCCTGTAGTTGAGCCGCCCGTGGTTGAACCTCCTATCGTCGTGCCGCCAGTCGTGGTTCCACCCGTGATTGTTCCCCCGGTGGTGGTTCCTCCTGTGGTCGAACCGCCCGTGGTGGTTCCTCCGGTCGTTGAGCCTCCCGTTGTAGTACCCCCTGTCGTGGTTCCACCTGTTGTGGAGCCGCCCGTGGTTGTTCCGCCAGTGGTCGTTCCTCCGATAGTGGAGCCGCCCGTAGTCGTGCCGCCGGTGGTCATTCCTCCCGTGATTGTTCCGCCGGTTGTGGTGCCCCCTGTTGTGGTTCCACCTGTTGTGGAGCCGCCCGTGGTCGTCCCACCAGTGGTCGTTCCTCCGATAGTGGAGCCGCCAGTGGTCGTGCCGCCGGTGATTGTTCCTCCGGTGGTGGTGCCGCCTGTGATCGAACCGCCAGTCGTGGTTCCACCCGTGGTGGTCCCCCCGGTCGTCGAGCCACCGATCGTCGTTCCTCCAGTGGTCGTTCCTCCGATCGTTGAGCCTCCAGTGGTCGTGCCGCCGGTGATTGTTCCTCCGGTGGTGGTGCCGCCTGTGATCGACCCGCCCATCGTGGTTCCGCCCGTGGTTGTTCCTCCGGTCGTGGTTCCACCTGTCGTCGAGCCGCCGGTGGTCATTCCCCCCGTGGTTGTTCCTCCGGTGGTGGTACCGCCTGTGGTTGAACCGCCGATCGTGGTCCCTCCATTCGTTGAGCCGCCAGTCGTGGTTCCACCAGTGGTTGTTCCTCCCATCGTCGAGCCTCCTGTGGTCGTGCCGCCGGTGATCATTCCCCCCGTGGTTGTTCCTCCGGTAGTGGAGCCACCGGTGGTTGAACCGCCCATCGTGGTTCCGCCGGTGGTGATTCCCCCTGCCGTTGTTCCTCCAGTGGTCGTCCCACCACCTGGGGTGGTTCCGCCAGTAGTTACGCCTCCGGTGGTTGAACTTCCTGTCGTCGTGCCGCCGATCCTGATTCCTCCTGTCATTGAGCCGCCGGTCGTCACCCCGCCGGTCGTGGTGCCGCCCATCGTCCAGCCTCCGGTGGTAACGCCGCCCGTGGTGGTGCCTCCGGTAGTGCTCCCACCCGTCGTGGTCCCGCCGGTGGTGACTCCGCCAGTCATCACTCCGCCGGTGGTATCGCTCCCGGTCGTGAATCCCCCGGTGGTGGTGGCGCCGCCGGTCGTCGCGCCGGTCCTGCCCGCGCCGCTGCCCGAGATGTGCACGATCGCGCCAGACTCCAATCTGTGCCAGGTATTGCCGCCCACGACACCCACGCAACCGGTCCAGGCGCAGATCCAGCAGGCGGCCAACTTCCTTATCACCACTACGCTGGCTTCTTCCTCACCCGTGGCCCCGACGACCGGCGAGATCGCCCAATCGGTAGCCAAGGGCGAAACGGCGGCCACTGCCCCGGTCGATGCCACGGGTCAGAAGAACCAGCTCGCCAAGAAAAACTACTGCAATTGAGCAAGCCATGAAAAATACCTGCCGCATTGCCTGCATGCTCGCGCTCACCTGGAGCGCAGCCCTGTTCTCGCCTGCCGTGCTGGCGCAGAGCGTGGCCACCATCACGCACCTGGCCGGCCTGGTGGTCGCGCGCACGCCGGAGGGCGCGACCCGGCTGCTGGCCGTCGAGTCAAAGGTCCACCAGGGCGAGACGCTCACCACCGAAGCGCGCGGCTATGCGCTGGTGAAATTCGCCGATGGTGCGGAAGTCATGATGAAGCCCGATTCCGTCGTGGCCGTGACCCGCTTCAACTACGACCCGGCGCAGCCGCAGCTCGACGGCTTTGAAATTGCGCTGCTGCAAGGCGGCTTCGTGAGCACGCCGGGTGCCCTGGGCAAACGCAGCCCCGAAGCCAGCCGGATCACCACTCCCAAGGGCGACCTGCAAGGCGCCGCCACCCTCGACGTCACGGTGCAACCATGAAAAAATCCCTGCTTTTGCTGGCGCTGCTGCCGGCCTTCTTTGCGCCGGCCATGGCCGCGCTGTTCATCGCCGACTACGCAGCGGTCCCCGAGACGGTCGCTGCGCCTGCTCCTCTGAGCTCGGCACCCGTCACCGATCTCCGGACCGCGGGCCTGTACGTGCACATCCTCGACGGCATGATCGTGGTGGTCAACCCTGGGGGATCGCAGACCATGTCGACGGGGCAGTTTGCCTATGTGGGCGCCGCCGCCACGCCACCTGTCATGCTTCCCCGGAACCCCGGCTTGATGTACACCCCGCCGCCCACGTTCCAGGCCCCGGGGTCAGGGTCGAGGCCGCCTGTCGGGTCCAATGTCGGCGGGGTCGACTGCGAAGTCCGCTGAGCCGTCGTGCGGCAAGCCTTGCTCCCCGCCCCGGTGCCGGGGAGTTTTCCTGTTTTCCATTGAGTGCGGCAAATGAAAAAGTTATCGGATTTCGAAGGATTGATCAAAACATCCGGGACTGTCAGTTTTAATGTGTCCGGGACTTCGATTGCATTTGATTTGAGCAACCGGCATGAGCGTGCCTATGCGGCGCGCCTGTTGCTCGACGTCGGGCATCCGCAAGCCGATATCGATCTTTTCCTGTTTCAGCATTTCCTCAGGCCATCCGACTCCGTGCTGGATGCAGGGGCCAACATAGGAATGACTGCCCTGGAATGCCTTGAAGCGGGTGCCGCAAAAGTGGTCGCGGTCGAAGCATTGCCCGCTTTGTACGCACGCCTGGAAAAATTGGACCTGCCTGCATTGATCGCTGTCAACAAAGCGATATTTTCTTCTCCGGGCAAGGCCGACTTCTACATCTCCACGGCACACAACCAGGGCTCGAGCCTGAATGTGGAAATAGTCGGGATATTTCCCTCGGTGTTTGGTGAGATGGTGAAGAAAATCGAGGTTGAGCTCACCACCATCGATGATCTGGTGGCAAGTTTTGGCGCGTTCGACGTGTGGAAGCTCGATATCGAAGGCGCTGAACTGGATGCGGTCAAAGGTGCGCAAATGACACTCAAGCAGTGTCCGCCGCGCATAATCATTGCAGAGCTGTATGACGATTTTTATGATGGGTTTCATGCCGGCATCGTGGATTCCCATCCTTTTGTTGGCAGGGCATTCATATCGATCGATGGCTATGACTTGAAAATTCTGCCTCCGGTCAAAGGCTTTCCCGAGGGCTATCACGTTACCAGCCCAATGTACGTGTTCTCGAACCTTCCCCTCGATTGATCAGCGGGGAACGAACTCGATGCCGGTACGCCGCACCAGCTCCTCATAGCCAATCGGCTCGGCCATCTGGCCCCAGGGCGCGTTGGCCTGCCAGTGGGCCCAGCTTCTACCGTTGCTCGGGTCGTACACCAGCTTGTAGAAGTACTGCGGCACCTGCACCTGGCCCGCGCCGATGGTGTCGTCCGCATTTGAATAGACCGGTCCGGTGAAGATGTACACACCCGCCCGGGCGCGCTGCACATATCTGCGCGTGTCTTGCTCGATATCGTTCCATACGCCGTGGTTGAGCTGGGCCTCCTGGGGCGCCATATTGGCCAGGCTGAAGCTCTGGGCCTTGGCATGCGCGGTGCCCATGTCGCCCGCGGGAGCCATGTGGCCCATGGAATAGCCCGATTCCCGGTAGTCCTCGACTTGCGCGCGCTCCTCGGCGGGCAGCCGCGCCTCCGCATGGTAGTCGTCGCCGCGCGGCACCCCGGCCGCCTGGCGCAGAACGAAACGGTCCAGGTACTCGGCGACAAACACCGGCGTCTTGGTCTGCCCGCTGTGCAGCACGGCAAAACCCTCGAAGCACAGTTCGCGCAGCAGCGGCGCCTTGGGCACCATCGGCGGCAGGCCCGCAGGAAAGAAATGCTTGCACTGCGCGAACTCGGTGGCCACGCGTTGCGCAGGTACCTGCGCTGGCAATTCGCCCATCGCGGGCAAAGCCAGCATGGCGATTGCGACGAGCGTCCATTGCAAGACGCTGCGGCGCTGAAATGGGGCAGTTCGCAGGACCATGCTGTTGCTCCTTGGAGTGGGGCGTGACTCCAATGTGGCCTGGGGCGCCGGCGTACCAAGCCGGGCGGGCGCGGCAGGGGGTGTAGGCGCTGCGGATGCGGGTCACGCGCCCAAGGCTGCAGCGCGACAAATCACACTGCAGCCCGCCCTGTCAGGGATGCACCGCCTCCCCCAGATTGAGCATCAGCCGATTGGCCCAGGCAAAGATCGCGGCCGCATGCAGTGCGTCGAGGATCTCGAGATGGGTCAGGCCCGCTTCGCGCAGGGCCTGCAGGCGCTGGCCGCCGAGCTGGTTCGGGGCTTCGGTCAGGTCGATGGCGAACTGGACCAGGGCTTTTTCACGCGCGTTGGTGCCGGCGGTGTGCGGGTTCTCGAAGACCTGGGCAATGACGTCGTTGCGCTTGGCCAGCTGTTCGAAGCGCTGCGCATGGACCGAGGCGCAGTAGACGCAGCCGTTGATGCACGAGACCACGGCGCTGACCAGCTCGCGCTCGGCGCGGGGCAGCCCGCCGGGCGCATACATGATGGCGTTGAACACCACCGAGCGCTCCTGCAGGATCTGCGGCTGGTGGATCAGCGCGAGGTAGTAGTCGCTGGTCTTGGCCGAGGGGTGGCTGGCTTCGAGGATGGCGAGCTGCTCGGGCGTGGCTTGCTCGAGCTTCACGACGGGGACCCAGGCTTTCCAGCCCAGCGTCTCGCTGGTGAAGCCGTTGATGCGCAGCACTTCGCCGGGCTTGGGCAGATGGTGCGGATGCACGAAGGGCTCGGCCGGCGCCGCGGCGGCTGGCGTTGCAAGCAGGTCGTCGCCCAGCGCGCTCAGTGCCTGCAGGCCGGCAACGACGCGGATCTGGTAGCTCAGGAAGGCAATGAGCTGCGCCAGCGCGATGATTTCTGCGGGCTGCAGGCCGGCGGCGAGCAGCGCGTCGATGCTCGAGCGGTCGCCTTCGACGGGCTTGTGCGTCAGCAGCGTCGCAAAGCGCTGCAGCGCGGCTTCGCGCGCCACGTCGGCGGGCGCGGGCTGTTGTTGCAGCTGCTGCGTGTAGTGCTGCAGCAGCGCCTGGCTGTCGCTGAGCCGGCAGATGGTCTGCGCCACGCGCAGGCGCTCGCCCAGCGTCAGGCCGGGCAGGGCGGGGTCGAAGAGCTGGTGGTAGCTGCCTTGCGTGGCGTCGACCACCTTGGCGCGCTGGTGGCGGATGGCGTGGACGGCGGGGGACTGGTCCAGCTGGGCCAGGGTGTCTATGAGGTCAGTCATTGAATGGGCTTGTGTAAGGTGTGATCGGATTCAGGACGTGCGGATCGGTGCCGCCGTGGCGCGCTGCAAAAACGCCTGCACCGCCGCCCACGACTCCTCGTTCGCCCGCGCATTGATCGCCGGCGTCCCCCCCGTGGTGCTCAGCCGTTTGGAAACTGGATGGGCATAGACGAGGTGGGTGGTAGGCACATACGGAAACAGGATCGCATGCCCGCCGCCTTGCCAGTCGTGGTGTTCGACCGGGTAGGGATGGTCGTGCGCCGCCAGGTGGCCTTTGACCATCCTGCCGTAGAGCGAGGAAGGCCAGGAGCCGTCATCGGTGGCCGACAGCAGCAGCACCGGGCCGTCGATGCGCTCGACGCGGATGCGTGCACGCTCCACGGCTTCAGGATCCTGCAGCGCCGTGAGGATCGCAGCGGTGTGCCGACGTGGTTCGGGGCCATCGTCCCAGGGCGCCCAGGTCGCCGTGCGGTTGTTGGTCCAGACATCGGGCACGGGCTTGCCGCGGAAGATCCAGGCCGGGCCTTCGCGGCCGGTCGCGGGGTTGCAGGCGTTCTGCGCGCAGTGCACCACGGCCCCGGGCACATAGCCGATGACGGCCTTGACCAGATCCGGGAACAGCGAGCCCAGCAGCAGCACCAGCTCGCCGCCGCGCGACTGCCCGCTGAGCGCGACAAAGCCGCTCTGCGGTTTCAGTTCGCGGTGGATCCAGTGCAGCGCGGTCTCGAAATATTCGAGGTGCGTGTCGGAGATGTAGTCGGAGCGGCCCGGGCACTTGAAGTAGCCCACGGCCAGCGCCGCGTAGCCGCGCGAGGCGTAGAGCGCCGCGCGCGGCTCGTTGATGCCGCCGCCGGATCCGTTGAGCACCATCACCACCGGATGCGGGCCCGGGGTCGCGGGCGTGAACAGCACGGCCGACAGGCCCTGCTCACGCACCTCGCGGCGCGTGACGCCCTCGGAAGCGAGCTGCTGCACGAAGTCGGCGGTGAGCACCGGGCCGTCGTCGCCCAGCAGCACGCGCACTTCGGTGGTGAGATCGGCGCTGGGCTCGGCCGCAAAGGGCTCGGCCGAAGCCCCGGCTTCCTGGGTCTGAGACCAGATCAGTCCCATCGCCGACACGCCGCTGTAGCTGCCCGCGACAGGCGCATCCCGCGTCAGATCCACGCTGCCGTCGGCGTCCGCAAGAAAGACGGCCTCGGAAGTCCACTCCACCTGCGGGCCGCGCACGGTGCGCGACTGCAGCGTGACGCGCTGGCCGGGTGGCAGTCCGCGCAGCGCGATGCGGCGCGGCACGTCGATGAGCGCCGTGTGCGGCGTGATCTCGAGCTGGGGATGCATCGCGGGCGCGCCTTACTTCGTGCCCGTGACCTGCAGCGCCGTCGTGCGGTCGCTCAGGATCGGAACGACCTTCAGGCCCTTCTTCGCGGCCCAGATGTTCTTGTAGTGGAACAGCGGGATCTGGCCGACGTCGTCCGTCACCAGCTTGGCGGCGTGGCGGAAGATCGCTTCGCGGCGCTTGGCATCGAACTCGATGGTCGCGGCGTCGAGCGCCTTGTCCACGTTCTCGTTGCTGTAGCGGCCCCAGTTGTTGGCGCCGCGGCCGGCCTTGGCGTCGGTGGTCGCCAGCGTCTGCAGCAGGCCGTAGCCGGCTTCACCCGTGCCGTTGCCCCACGCAATGACGCTCACGGCGTAGTCGTTCTTGCCGGCGCGGCTGGCGTATACGGACCATGGCACGACCTCGAGCTTGGTCTTCACGCCGATGCGCGTCCAGAACTGGGCCACGGCCTGCATGGCTTCGGGCGCCTGCGGGTAGCGGTCGCCGGGCACGTGGATGGTCAGCTGGAAGCCCTGGGGGAATCCGGCGTCGGCCAGCAGCTTCTTGGCCTTCTCGGCGTTGTAAGGCGTCGCGGGGATGTCGGGGTTGTAGCCAAACGAGCCCTTGGGCATCCACTGGTTGGCTTCGGTGGCCGTGCCCTGCAGGATCCGGTCGGTAATGGCCTTGCGGTTGATGGCGATGCTCAACGCCTCGCGCACGCGCTGGTCGAGCAGCGGGTTCTCGGCCAGGGGCTTGCCGGCGTTGTCGGCGATGAACTCGTTGCTGCCCTTGCGCAGGCTCGGCTGGATCAGCAGCGCGCGCAGGCCCGGGTACTCATAGACGCTGACCGAAGAGGTCTTCTTGAGCTTGGCGACATCGGTGACGGCAACCTTGTCGATCACGTCCACATCGCCCGACAGCAGCGCCGCGGTACGCGCCGCGCCGTTGTTGATGAAGCGGTAGGTGACCTTGTCCCAGGGCTGCTGCGGGCCGTAGTACGTGGGGTTGCGCTCCATCACGGTGCGGTCGCCGGGCGTGTACGAGACGAACTTGTAGGGACCGGTGCCGACGCTGGCCTTGCCCGAGTTGTAGTCTTCGCTCTTGGTGGTCGAACCCACATGCTTGCTGACGATGTAGATCGAGGCGATCTCGAGCGGCAGCATGGGGTTGGCAACGGTGGTCTTGACGATCACGGTGTGCGCATCCTTGGCGGTGGTCGACGCCACCGTGCGCAGCGCGCCGCGGTAGGAAGCGACCGAGCCGGGCACATTGCGCGCGCGCTCGAAGGAGAACACGATGTCGTCGGCCGTGAACGGCTTGCCGTCCTGCCACTTGATGTCCTTGCGCAGCTTGAATTCCCAGGTCTTGTCGTCAAGCGACTTCCAGCTCTCGGCCAGGCCCGGCTCGAGCTTGCCGCCGTCGCGCGAGTTCACGAGGGAGTCATAGAAGTGCAGGGCCAGCGAGCGGTCGCCCGCGTGGTTGTTGATCTGCGGGTCGGCGGAGGAGATCGGATCGGCAAAGCCGATGCGCAATTCCTTGGCGCTGGCACCGGACACGGCCAGCAGGGCGGCCATCGCAATGGCGGAAAGGGAAGCAGTGTGCATGGGATGCTTTCTGTCGGAGTGGAAATGGAAATTCAGGCGACGGGCAGGTCGTTGAGATGGCAGGCGCTCTGGTGCTGGATGGCAATGCCCTTGAGTTGCGGCACCTCGACGCTGCAGCGCGGCATCGCATGCGGGCAGCGCGGATGGAAGTGGCAGCCGCTGGGCGGCGCCATCGGGCTGGGAATCTCGCCGCGGATGGTCTGGAAGCTCGTGCGGCGGTGGTCCAGGCGCGGAATCTCGGCCAGCAGCGCCTGCGTATAGGGGTGCTGCGGGTTGGCGAACAGCTCCTCGACGGGCGCGGTCTCGACGATGCGCCCGAGGTACATGACGGCCACGCGGTCGCAGACATGGCGGATCACGCCCAGGTCATGGCTGATGAACAGATAGGCCAGGCCCAGGTCGTCGCGCAGGTCCATGAACAGGTTCAGGATCTGCGCCTGGATGGACACGTCGAGCGCGGCCACGGCCTCGTCGCAGACCAGCATCTTCGGCTGCACGGCCAGCGCGCGCGCGATGCCGATGCGCTGGCGCTGCCCGCCGCTGAACTGGTGAGGATAGCGAAAGCGCAGGCGCGGATCGAGCCCGGCGCGCTCGAGCTGCTGGCACACATATTCGTCCTCATGCGCAGCGTCGACCAGCCCATGCAGGCGCGCGGCCTCGCCGACGATGCGGTTCACGCGCAGGCGCGGGTTCAGGCTCGACTGCGGGTCCTGGAAGATCATCTGGATGCCCAGACGGGCCTGCAGCGTATCTTCGGGGCTCAGCTGCGTGCGGTCCTTGCCCATCACCTGTACCGTGCCGTCCGTGGGCGCGAGCAAGCCGGTGGCGATGCGGCCCAGCGTCGACTTGCCGCAGCCCGATTCGCCGACCAGGCCGACGACCTCGCCGGCGCGCACCTGCAGATCCACGCCATCGAGCGCGTGCGTGACGACGGGCGCCTTCTGCAGGCCGATCTGGCGCATGAAGCGGCCCCAGCGCCGGGGCGCAGGCTGCTGGCCGAAGCGTTTGGTGATCCCGTGCATGTCGAGCAGCGGGGCGGTCTGTACGGTATCGCTCATGCGGCGCTCCGGGAAAGGTCGGGGGCGGGCCCCGGGAAGAAGCAGCGCACGGTGTGGAGGGTGCCGGGTGCAGCGTTGATCTGCGCCGTGGCGTGCGGCGTGGCAACGCCTGCATCCACAGCGGGCACCAATGCCGGGGGCTGCGCGCAGCGCGGCTGTGCGCGCGGGCAGCGCGGCGCGAAGGCGCAGCCGGGCGGAAGGTCCAGCAGATTCGGCGCCATGCCCGAGATCTGCTGCAGCCGGCGCTGGCGCTGGTTGGCGCTCGGCAGACTGCCGATCAGGCCCTGGGTGTAGGGGTGCTGGGGGTTGTCGAGCACGGCATCGACGCTGCCATGCTCGACGATGCGGCCCGCATACATGACGGCAATGTCGTCGGCCAGGCCCGCGACCACGGACAGATCGTGGCTGATCCAGATCATCGAGGTCCCGGTCTCGCGCACCAGCTGCTGCATCTCCGACAGGATCTGCGCCTGGATGGTGACGTCGAGCGCCGTGGTCGGCTCGTCGGCGATGATCAGCTCGGGGTCGTTGAGCAGCGCAATGGCAATGGCCACGCGCTGGCGCATGCCGCCCGAGAGCTGGTGCGGATAGGCCTTGAGGCGCTCGGCGGGACTGGGGATACCCATGCGCGCCAGCGTCTGGCGGCAGTGCACGAGCGCCTCGGCCTTGCCCATCTTGCTGTGCGCGCGGATGGTTTCCAGCATCTGCACATCGATGCGCAGCACCGGGTTGAGCGTCGCCATCGGGTCCTGGAAGATCATCGCCATGCGGTTGCCGCGCAGGCTGCGCAGCGCACGCTGGTCCATGCGCGCCAGGTCCTGGCCCTGGAACAGCACTTCGCCCGAGGCAATGCGCCCGGGCGCGTCGATCAGGCCCATGATGGAGAAGCCGGTCACCGACTTGCCCGAGCCGGACTCGCCGACCAGGCCCAGCACCTTGCCTTTTTCGAGGCGGAAACCGACGCCATTGACCACGGGCAGCCTGCCTGCGCGGGTGTCGAACTGGGTGTGCAGGTCCTTGACCTCGAGCACGGGCGCTGCCTGGGTGGGCACTGCGGAAGATACGGAATCGTGGGACATCGTGCGGGGCTTCATTTCTGCAGGCGCGGGTTGAGCACGTCGCGCAATTGGTCGCCAACGAGGTTGATGGCGACGATCGTCAGCAGCAGGGCGACACCGGGGAAGAAGCTGATCCAGTATTCATTGGACAGCAGGTACTGGTAGCCATTGGAGATCAGCAGGCCCAGCGAGGGCTCGGTGATCGGCACGCCCAGGCCCAGGAACGACAGCGTGGCTTCGAGCGTGATCGCGCGCGCCACCTGCAGCGCGGCAATGACCAGCAGCGGCGGCAGGCAGTTGGGCAGGATATGGCCCAGCAGGATGCGCCACTGCGCGATGCCCTGGCCGCGCGCCGCGTCCACATACTCGCGCCGCGTCTCGACCAGCGCCTGGCCGCGTGCGGTGCGCGCGTAGTAGGCCCATTCGACCAGCACCAGCGTCAGGATCACATTGCCGATTCCCTTGCCCATGTAGGCCAGGATCATCAGCGCCATCAGGATCGTGGGAAACGACAGCAGCAGGTCGACCACACGCATGATCAGCGCATCGACCTTGCCGCCGGCATAGGCCGCAATCAGGCCCACGACGGTGCCGACCACGGCCGCAATGGCCGCCGAGCCCACGCCGACCAGCAGGCTGATGCGCAGGCCATAGACGATGGCGGAGTACAGGTCGCGCCCCTGGCCGTCGGTGCCCAGCCAGTAGGTATAGCCATGCTCCATGCTCTGGCTGCCGGGCTCGAGGCGCGAGTCCAGCACATCGAGCTGCATCAGGTCGTACGGGTTCTGCGGCGTGAGGTAGGGCGCGAACAGCGCCATCAGCACGACGATCAGCAGGATCACCAGGCCAAAGATGGCCGGCTTGGAGCGCAGGAAATCGTGCGCGATCTGCGACCAGATCGACTGCACCTTGCCGGGATCGGCGGGCGGGCGCGCGGCCACGGGCGTGGCGGTGGAACGCTGGTTCATTGCGCGGACTCCAGGCGGACACGCGGGTCCAGCAGTTTGTAGAGCAGGTCGACGATCAGATTGAGCGTCACGAAAATCACCACCACGACCATCAGGTAGGCTACGACGACGGGGCGATCGAGCGAATTGATGCTGTCGAGGATCAGCTTGCCCGCGCCTGGCCAGGCAAAGATCGACTCGGTCACCACGGCATAGGCAATGGTCGAGCCCAGCTCGAGCCCCAGCACGGTGACCAGCGGGATCATCGTGTTGCGCAGCACATGCATGCACATGACGCGCGTGTTCGACAAACCCTTGGCGCGCGCGAACTTCACGAAATCCTGCGGCAGCACTTCACGCACGCCGGCGCGCGTGAGCCGCAGCACCAGCGAGATCTTGAACAGCGCCAGGTTGAATGCCGGCAGGATCAGATGGTGCAGACCGTCGAGCGTGAGGAACGACCACTCGATGCCAAACAGCGTGCGCGTGTCGCCGCGGCCGCTCGAAGGCATCCAGCCAAGCTGCACGCTGAACACCATGATCAGCATCAGCGCGACCCAGAACGCGGGCAGCGAGAAACCCAGGATCGAGCCGCTGACCAGCAGCTTCGAGACCGGGCTGTCGGGCTTCATGCCCGCGTACAGCCCCAGTGGCACGCCCAGCACGATCGCCATCAGCATGCCGACGAAGGCCAGCTCCAGCGTCGCCGGCATGCGATCGAGAATCAGGCCGATCGCCGATTCGTTATAGACAAAGCTCGTGCCCAGGTCGCCCTGCAGCGCGTTCTTCAGAAAGCTGAAGTACTGCTGAACGATGGGCTTGTCCAGACCCAGATGGGCAATGGCCTCGAGGCGCTCCTGCTGGTTCAGGTCCTCGCCGATCAGGATGTCGATGGGGTTGCCAATGGCATGCAGGCCGGCAAACACAATCACCGTCATGGCCAGCACCACCAGCAGGGCCTGGCCGATGCGCCGCAGCAGCCAGCCGATCATGCTGCCACCTCTTGATAGGGCGGCAGCGGCGCATCGGTCCATTCATGGCCTTCGAGCTCGGGCTCGCTGTAGCGCTCCATTGCCGCATAGTGGTGGGCGATGTCCTCCGCGTACAGCGCACCCGCGAGGCCCTGCGACAGCCGGCGCGCGCCATCGCTGATCTGCGGAATGTCGCCCGATACCGTGCCCAGCGACAGCGCCGCCGGATAGCTGAAGCAGTGGATGCGCTCCAGGCCGGGGCAGCTGCCCGGCTCCTTTTCCTGGAACTCGAACAGCGCGCCCAGGTCGGGCGACAGGTTCAGTTCGCTGTCTTCCTGACCGGCTGGAGGCGTGAAACGGTCCTGCCACAGCCGCACATGGGGCGCAAAGGGCGCGAACTCGGGGCGCAGCTGCCAGTCGGGGCGAAAACCGGTGCAGAAGATCACGAAATCGGCGGCGATCGGGCCCTGGGTCGTGTCGAGGCGCAGCTTGCCGTCGGCGCGCAGCCGTGCGCCTTCGATGCCGGTGCCCAGGTGGAAGAACGCATTGGCATGCCGGGACACGCGCAGCGTGCTGCCCTGCGGCGGCGGCACCTGCTGGCGGTTGATGTAGTTGCGCAATTGCCATTTCTTTTCGTCAGGCAGCCGTGCATAGCCATGGGCCGCGCCGGGGTTGCCGGCGCCCTTGCCCTTGTTGATCGTGGGCAGCTCCTTGCGCCGGATCAGCAGATGCACCGCGGCTGCGCCGTTCTCGAGCGCCGTCGCGGCACTGTCCATGGCCGACGCGCCGCCGCCGACCACCACGATGGTCTTGCCCGCGAAGGCGTCATTGGCCCAGGTGTCGGACGAATGCGCCCAGCGCTCGCGCGGCAGCTGATGAGCGACCGCCGGCACCCAGGGGCCGCCCAGGCCGTCGCGGCCCGTGGCCAGCACGACATGGCGCGCGAGCACGGTATAGGGACGCTCGCCGTCACGCATGTCGACCAGATCCAGCTGCGCGAGCTGGTCGGCGCGCGGGCGCACCGCCGTCACGCGCTGCTGGTTGTGCACGACGACCCCCGTGGTCTCACGGTACCAGCGCAGGTAATCCATCCACTGCAGGCGCGGGATCTTGTCCAGCGCGGCCCAAGCCTCGGCGCCGTGCTGGGCCTCGAACCAGGCGCGAAAGGTCAGCGCCGCGAAACCCAGCGCCGGGCCCGTGAGCTCCTTGGGCGAGCGTAGCGTCTCCATGCGCGCGGTCGTCGCCCACGGGCCTTCGTAGCCGGGCGCGCTCTGGTCGAAGATCTCGGCGCGAATGCCCAGATGGCGCAGCGCCGTGGTCAGCGCCAGGCCGCCCATGCCGCCGCCGACGACGGCCACGTCAAGCACGGCCTGGCCGTCGCGCTCGAGAGCGGGTGTCCAGGGCTTGGCCGGCAGCGCCAGCAGCTGCAGGTCACGCTGGAAGCGCTCCTGCAATGCGGCAAGAGAAGGGGTCAGAGGAGAGAGGAGACTGTTCATGGGGTGGGCGACGCCTTGCGGCCGGAGCCGCAGGGCGCGCTTGTGGAAGGCAATGAAAGTGGAGAAAGGCAGACGCCGGCCATGGCCTGGGCATCGTGCAGCCGGCATTGGTCCAGCGCGGCGGCGTCGGCGCGCAGCGCCTCGAGCAGCGCGAGCGCGGAGGCCGACAGGTTTTTTCCCTGGACGCTGATCGCGCCAAAGTGAAAGGGGATGCGCACATCGAGATCGCGGTAGACGAGGCCTTGCAGCGGCGCGCCCAGCAGCGTGACCGGGTCGAGCACGGCCAATCCGAGCCCGGCGCGCACCAGCGCCTGGGCGTTCATCGAGGAATTGGTCTCGATCTCGGCCTGCAGGCCGCTGGCACCCGCCTGGCGCAGCGCGGCATCGATATGCTGTTTGAGCCGGTGCGGGTTGTGCATGCCAATGACGCGTTCGCGCGCCAGCGCCTCGATCGGGACGATATCGAGCGCGGCCAGCGGGTGGTTCTCGGGCAGCACGGCCTTGCAGGGGACTTCGGCAATCCAGTGCACACAGATCTGCTGATGGTCCAGCGGCAGGCTGCACACGCCGATATCGGCCATGCCGTGCAGCACGTCGCTGACCACTTTTTCGGGGCGCACGGACAACAGCTCGATCTTGCTCACCGTCAGCGATTCGCTGCAGCGGGCCAGCGCCGGCGCCACCAGGCCCAGCGCCAGCGCCGGGGTGGCCGACACCAACAGCGGAGGGCAGGGCTCAGGCGCCGCGCGCCGCGCATGCTGCTGGATGCGCCGCACGCCGTTGACGATGCGCTCGGCTTCCTCGTACAGCACATAGCCCAGCGCCGTGGGCGTGACCTTGGGGCCGTTTCGGTGCAGCAGCGCCTCGCCCAGATCGAGCTCGAGCTCCTGGATCTGCCGCGTGATGGCCGGCTGCGAGCGCTCGAGCAGCTTGGCAGCACCCGTGATGCTGCCAATCGTCATGACCGCTACAAAGGCTTCGAGCTGGCGAATGTCCATGCGAGGGAGATTATGCAAAACACGGATGATGACGCATTTGGCATGCGTTTGTTAAATACTAAATCGGCATTTGCTTATGAGGAGGATGGAGATTGGGGGAAGTCGATCCACACAGAACTCCGCTGCGTGCGGTTTCGCGTTCGGCCTGAGCCTGCCAAAGCTTCAGCTTTCGCCCTCAGCCATCCTCTGCAACCACTGCGAAAACGACTGCAGTACTCCCGAAGGCGGCAGCGCCGGCGTCACCAGGTAATAGCTGCGCTCGCGTCGCAGCGACATCGAGCAAGCCACGACCAGATCCCCGCGCGCGAGCTCCGCCTCCACCAGCAACGGCGGAATCAAAGCCACGCCCATGCCATGCGTCGCGGCCATCGCGAGCATCGAGAACAGCTCATAACGCGGCCCGTCCAGCGCACGCTCGGGCGCCAGGCCCGCCGCCTGGAACCACTGTTGCCAGCCATAGGGGCGGGTGCTCTGCTGCAGCAGCGGCAGCTGGGCAATGGTGTCGGGCGCCACGGTCTGCCAGGCGCGTCCCAGCGCGCGCGGCGCGGCCTGGGCCAGCAGGGCAGGGCTGCACATCGGCACGACCTGCTCGTCCATCAGCCACTGGGCCTCGATACCCGGCCACTGCGCGACCTGCTCGGGCGTGCCCGCGTAGAGCGCGGCGTCGAAGCCCGTGTCGGCAAAGAGAAAAGGGCGGGTCTGGGTATCTATATGCACCGTGATGCCCGGGTGCTCCTTTGCCAGCAGCGGCAGGCGCGGCATCAGCCAGCGCGTGGCAAAGGTGGGCACGGCCGCCAGGCTCAGCGTGCCGCCTTCCCCCTGGCGGGCCATGATGTCCAGCGTATCGCGCTCCAGGCCCTGGAGCCAGCCGCGCACCTTGCGTGCATAGCTGGCGCCGGCAGGGGTGAGCTCCATGCCGTGGCGTGTGCGGCGAAAGAGGGCCACCCCGACGAATTCCTCCAGCGCGATGATCTGCCGCGACACTGCGCTCTGCGTCAGCGACAGTTCCTGGGCCGCACGCGTATAGCTCTGGTGGCGCGCACAGGCCTCGAAGCAGGCCAGGGCTTGGGTGGAGGGAATGGCGCGGCGCATGGATATCGGGAGGTGGACTCGGGTCGCTGGAATTAGGCCACAGAAGCCAAAGGGGACAGCCCGGCGACAGGTTCGTCACGCCATGGAACCTGGCGAATAAAGATCACCTTTGCTCCTTGATCTATGAATCCAGCTTACATGCAAAGAAAAATCACTTATCCATCCAGTCGCTCTTATGCGTGAAACGCAAACAGAAAAGAGGCCGTTTCTCGGCCTCAAAGCACCTAAAACGACCGCACCCGCTGCGCCAGGGCAGTGCGCGCCTCCTCGGACACCAGGTCGCGCAGATGCAGCAAGCCATTGACGTTCTTGAGCCCGGCGCGCTCGACCACCTCGGCCAGCGGCATGCCCGCATTGAGCCAGCGCACGATGGCCGTGTTGCGCACGATCTGCGGCCCCAGGCGGGCCGGCGTCGGCAGGCCCGCGTTTCGGGCGGCTTCCGACAATGTCTTGGTGACCAGATGCAGCAGCGTGTGGTTGGACAGCGTGCGCGATTTGCGCGAGCAAAACAGCGCGGGCTCGCCCTGCATGGCCGGATACTGCGCACGGGCACGCAGCCAGTGCGCCAGGCCATGCGCCAGCGCAATGCTCACGGACAGCTTGCGCTGCTGGTTGTCGCGCTGGCCTTCGACATGCACGCCGATGATCTGCGTCTCGCCGCTGTCGCCCACCGGCGCGCTGTGGAGGATATTGTCCACGTGCAGCATGCGCAACTCCTCGGGCGCGAGCCCCAGCTCGAACAGCAGCATCAGCACCGCGCGGTCGCGTGCGCCCACCAGATCGTCGCCCGCGGGAATCTGCGCGATTCCGGCCTGCCACATCGCATCGGACAGCACCGCGCCCTTCGGGTCCTCGCTGGGCGGGCGCTCGCCGCGCGCCACCGCATGCACCGGGTTGATCTCGATCCAGCCATTGAGCAAGGCATGGTCGTAGACGCGGTCGAGCACGCGCCAGTAGCGCCGGCGCGTGATGTCGCTGATCTTGCGTCCCTTGACGGTCTGCGGAATGTGGTTGATGAAATGCAGCACCTCGACCGCGCTGGCCTCGTGCCACGCGACCGCCGGCACACATTGCCCCAGCAGGTATTTGCTCCACGCGCCCCAGATGAAGCGGTAGGGCTTGGCGGCTTCGGCCGTCAGCGGCGTCCAGGCGTCGTTGCCGCGCGCCTGCAGCCAGTGATCGAACAGGGCCTCGGCAGTTGGCAGTGCAGAGGCGGTGGAATCGGGGAGGTCAGTGCTGGACATGGTGAAGTGGATATTGCACCAAATGGCAGCCTCAGGGCACCGCGGCCGCCAGCCCGTTGGCGAAATGCTGCTGCATTGCCGCCCGCGCGCGCTCTGGCGCACGGTCCTGCAACGCCTGCATGATGGCCGCATGCTCCTGGAACGACTCGTCGATGCGCCCCTGGCGGAACAGCGACTTGTGGCGGTTGAGCTTCATGACCTTGCGCAGGTCGGCGACGACCTGGTCGCACCAGCGGTTGTTGGCCAGCGTCAGCAGCTGTATGTGAAAGCGTTCGTTGAGAGCGAAGAACTGCTGCGCATCGTCCCGGTGCGCACCCAGCTCATCATGCAGCGCCTGCAGCGTCGCCAGCTGCGCGTCATCGGCAGAGGAGGCGACAGCCGCCGCCGCATCGCTTTCGAGCAGCGCCAGCAGATGATAGACATCGCGCACGTCCTTGGGGGACACTTCGGTCACGTAGGCACCGCGGCGCACCTTCATCGTGACCAGCCCCTCGGCCGCCAGCACCTTGAGCGCTTCGCGCAGGGGCGTGCGGCTGATGCCGAATTCCTCGGCCATCTTGAGCTCGTCGATCCACGCGCCGGGCTCGAGCACATGCTGGAAGATGCGTTGGCGCAGCTGCTCGGCCACCTGTTGGTAGAGCGCGGAGGGGGCTAGGGTAATCACTGACATGAATGCTCGATTGTAGCCCGGATTATTTTGAATCAATAATTATGAATCATGTACACTGATTTGGTCGCAACCTACCGTGGTCTCACCGATGGACAAGCCTACCGATATGCGCCAAAGCGCGCAGAAAGCCGCTGAACCCGAATTCGCCCCTGCCGACCTGAAGGCATGGACCAGGGCCGCAGCCAAGTCGGCGCCCGGTGGCGATGTGCAGGCCCTGAACTGGATCACGCCCGACGGCATCACGGTCAAGCCGCTCTATACCGCGGCAGATACCGCAGAGCTGCCGCACGCCGACACGCTGCCCGGCTTCGAGCCCTATCTGCGCGGGCCGCAGGCGACGATGTATGCGGTGCGGCCCTGGACCATCCGCCAGTACGCGGGTTTTTCGACCGCCGAGGAATCCAACGCGTTCTACCGCAAGGCGCTGGCCGCGGGCGGGCAGGGCGTGTCGGTGGCCTTCGATCTGGCCACGCACCGCGGCTATGACTCCGACCACCCGCGCGTGACGGGCGACGTCGGCAAGGCCGGCGTGGCCATCGACTCGGTCGAGGACATGAAGGTGCTGTTCGATCAGATTCCGCTGGGCGAGGTATCGGTCTCGATGACCATGAACGGCGCGGTGCTGCCGGTGCTCGCGGGCTACGTGGTGGCGGCCGAGGAGCAGGGCGTGCGCCAGGACCAGCTCTCGGGCACGATCCAGAACGACATCCTCAAAGAGTTCATGGTGCGCAACACCTATATCTACCCGCCCAAGCCCTCGATGCGCATCATCGGCGACATCATCGAGTACACGAGCCTGAACATGCCCAAGTTCAACTCGATCTCGATCTCCGGCTATCACATGCAGGAAGCCGGCGCCAACCAGGCGCTCGAGCTGGCGTTCACGCTGGCCGACGGCAAGGAATACGTGAAGACCGCCACGGCCAAGGGCATGGATGTCGATGCGTTCGCGGGCCGTTTGTCGTTCTTCTGGGCGATCGGCATGAATTTCTACCTCGAGATCGCCAAGATGCGCGCCGCGCGGCTGCTGTGGTGCCGCATCATGAAGGAATTCGGCGCGAAGAACCCCAAGAGCCTGATGCTGCGCACCCATTGCCAGACTTCGGGCTGGTCGCTGACCGAGCAGGACCCCTACAACAACGTCGTGCGCACCACGATCGAGGCCATGGCCGCGGTGTTTGGCGGCACCCAGTCGCTGCACACCAACAGCTTCGACGAAGCCATCGCGCTGCCCACCGAGTTTTCCTCGCGCATCGCGCGCAACACCCAGCTGATCATCCAGGAAGAAACGCACATTCCGAGCGTCATCGACCCGTGGGCGGGTTCGTACATGATGGAAAAGCTGACCCAGGACATGGCCGACGCCGCCTGGACCCTCATCGAGGAGGTCGAAGCGATGGGCGGCATGACCCAGGCCGTGGACAGCGGCTGGGCCAAGCTCAAGATCGAGGCTGCGGCTGCAGAAAAGCAGGCGCGCATCGATTCGGGCAAGGACGTGATCGTCGGCGTCAACAAATACAAGCTGGCCAAGGAAGACCCGATCGACATTCTCGAGATCGACAATGTCCGGGTGCGCGACGGCCAGATCGAGCGGCTCAAGAAGATCAAGCAGGAGCGTGATGCCGGCAAGGTGCAGCAGGCGCTCGAGGCGCTCACCGCCGCGGCCGAAAGCGGCGAAGGCAATCTGCTCGAGCTCGCGATCCAGGCGATGCGCCTGCGCGCCACGGTGGGCGAGGTCAGCGATGCGCTCGAGAAGGTCTACAGCCGCCACCGCGCCGACACGCAGAAAGTCACCGGCGTCTATGCCGCGGCCTATGACTCGGCCGAAGGCTGGGACAAGCTCAAGACCGAAATCAATGGCCTGGCCGAAGAACTGGGCCGGCGCCCGCGCGTCATGATCGCCAAGCTGGGCCAGGATGGGCACGACCGCGGCGCCAAGGTCGTGGCCACGGCGTTTGCCGACCTGGGCTTCGACGTCGACATGGGCCCGCTGTTCCAGACCCCCGAGGAATGCGCGCGCCAGGCGATCGAGAACGACGTGCATGCGGTGGGCGTCTCGACGCTGGCCGCGGGCCACAAGACCCTGGTGCCGGCGATCATTGCCGAGCTCAGAAAGCAGGGCGCCGACGACATCATCGTGTTTGTCGGCGGCGTGGTGCCCGCGCAGGATTACGAATTCCTGTTCGAGGCCGGCGTCAAGGGCGTCTATGGCCCGGGCACGCCGATTCCGGCCAGCGCCAAGCATGTGCTCGAGCAGATCCGCCTGGCTGCCACGGCATGACCCCTGCCGAGCTGCTTGAAGGCATCCTGCACGGCACCCCCGCGGCGCAGCGCCGGGCCATGGCCAAGGCGATCACGCTGCTGGAATCGACGCGCGCCGACCACCGCGCGCAGGCCGACGCACTGCTGACCGAGCTGCTGCCGCATACCGGCAAGGCCTTTCGCCTGGGCATCAGCGGCGTGCCCGGCGTGGGCAAATCCACTTTCATTGAAACCCTGGGCCTGTATTTGATCCAGCAGGGCCTGCGCGTGGCGGTGCTGGCCATCGACCCATCGTCATCGGTGTCGGGCGGCTCGATCCTCGGCGACAAGACGCGCATGGAGCATCTGTCCGTGCATGCGCAGGCCTATATCCGGCCGAGCCCGGCCAGCGGCACGCTCGGCGGCGTGGCCGAGAAGACGCGCGAGGCGATGCTGGTCTGCGAAGCCGCGGCCTATGACGTGGTCATCGTCGAGACCGTGGGCGTGGGCCAGAGCGAGACCGCTGTCAACGGCATGACCGACATGTTCGTGCTGCTGCAGCTGCCCAACGCGGGCGATGACCTGCAGGCGATCAAGAAGGGCGTCATGGAACTGGCTGATCTGGTCGTCATCAACAAGGCCGATATCGACAAGAACGCCGCGACGCGTGCCGAGGCGCAGATCACCTCGAGCCTGCGGCTGCTTGGCATGCATGGACACCCCGACCATGCGGCGCAAGGTGCGCTGTGGCAGCCGCGCGTGCTGCAGATCAGCGCGCTGCTGGGCCAGGGCGTCGAAGCCTTCTGGCAGGCCGTGACGCAGTTCCGCGCGATGCAGACCACCAATGGCCGGCTGGCCCAGCGCCGCGAGAAGCAGTCGCTCGCGTGGATGTGGGAGCGCATCGACGCGGGCTTGAAGCAGGCCTTTCGCCAGCATCCGCAGGTGCAGGCGCTGCTGCCGCAGCTGCTGCTCGACGTGGGCCAGGGCCGGCTGCCGGCCTCCACCGCGGCGCGCACCCTGCTGGCCGCACAGTCACAGGCACCTGTGCCACCATAGGCACGCGGTTTCCGATTTCCAAGAAGCGCCTGCCTTCGGGCCGGCGAAGATCCAGAAAAGAAAGACAGGCACCATGCAGGACATTCTCGAGCGACTTGAACAGCAGCGCGAACGGGCGCGACTTGGCGGGGGGCAAAAGCGCATCGACGCGCAGCACGGCAAAGGCAAGCTGACGGCGCGCGAGCGCATCGAGCTGCTGCTGGACGACGGCACCTTCGAGGAATGGGACATGTTCGTCGAGCACCGCTGCACCGATTTCGGCATGCAGGACAACAAGATCCCGGGCGATGGCGTCGTGACCGGCTACGGCATGATCAACGGCCGGCTGGTGTTTGTCTTCAGCCAGGACTTCACGGTGTTTGGCGGGGCGCTCAGCGAAACCCATGCCGAGAAGATCTGCAAGGTCATGGACCAGGCGATGAAGGTCGGCGCACCGGTCATCGGCCTCAACGACTCGGGCGGCGCGCGCATCCAGGAGGGCGTGGCGAGTCTCGGCGGCTATGCCGACGTGTTCCAGAAGAACGTGCTGGCCAGCGGCGTCGTGCCGCAGATCAGCATGATCATGGGGCCGTGCGCGGGAGGCGCGGTGTATTCGCCGGCGATGACCGACTTCATCTTCATGGTCAAGGACTCGTCGTACATGTTCGTGACCGGCCCCGACGTGGTCAAGACCGTCACGCACGAGGAAGTCACTGCCGAGGAGCTTGGCGGCGCCGTCACCCACACAACGCGCAGCGGCGTGGCCGACATGGCCTTCGACAACGACGTCGAGGCGCTGATGATGCTGCGCCGGCTGTACAACTACCTGCCGCTGAACAACCGCGAAAAAGCCCCGCTGCGCGCGACCAGCGATCCGTCGGACCGCGCCGACCGCTCGCTCGACACGCTGGTGCCCGAGAACCCGAACAAGCCCTACGACATGAAGGAGCTGATCGCCAAGACCGTGGACGATGGCGACTTCTTCGAGCTGCAGCCCGAGTACGCGAAGAACATCCTGATCGGCTTTGCGCGCATGGCCGGCCAGACCGTGGGCGTCGTCGCCAACCAGCCGCTGGTGCTTGCCGGTTGCCTCGACATCAAGAGCTCGATCAAGGCCGCGCGCTTCGTGCGCTTTTGCGATGCGTTCAACATCCCGGTGCTGACGTTCGTCGATGTGCCTGGCTTCATGCCCGGCACGAGCCAGGAATACGGCGGCATCATCAAGCATGGCGCCAAACTGCTCTACGCCTACGCCGAGGCGACGGTGCCCAAGATCACGATCATCACGCGCAAGGCCTATGGCGGCGCCTATGACGTGATGGCTTCGAAGCACCTGCGCGGCGACGTGAACCTGGCCTGGCCGCAGGCCGAGATCGCCGTGATGGGCGCCAAGGGCGCCGTGGAGATCATCTTCCGCGAGGACAAGAACGACCCCGAGAAGCTCGCCGCACGCGAGGCCGAATACAAGGCGCGTTTCGCCAACCCGTTCGTCGCCGGCGCGCGCGGCTTCATCGACGATGTGATCCTGCCGCACGAGACCCGCAAGCGCATCTGCCGCAGCCTGACGATGCTGCAGAACAAGCAGCTCGAGAACCCGTGGCGCAAGCACGGCAACATCCCGCTCTGAGAACGACCGCGCCAGGAAACCACCCATGTTCACCAAGATTCTGATTGCCAACCGCGGCGAGATCGCCTGCCGCGTCATCGCCACCGCCCGCAAGATGGGCATCGCCACCGTGGCCGTGTATTCCGACGCCGACAAGGACGCGCGCCATGTGCAGCTCGCCGACGAGGCCGTGCATATCGGCGCCGCGCCCAGCCGTGAGTCCTATCTGCTGGCCGACCGCATCATTGCCGCCTGCCGACAGACCGGCGCCCAGGCCGTGCACCCGGGCTACGGTTTCCTCAGCGAAAACGAGGCCTTCGCGCGCCGCGTCGAAGAGGAAGGCATCGTCTTCATCGGCCCCAAGCACCACGCCATTGCGGCGATGGGCGACAAGATCGCCTCCAAGAAGCTCGCGGCCGAAGCCCGGGTCAACACCATTCCCGGCTACAACGATGCGATCGCGGGCGCCGAGCAGGCGGTGGAGATCGCGCGCGGCATCGGTTATCCCGTGATGATCAAGGCCAGCGCCGGCGGCGGCGGCAAGGGCCTGCGCGTGGCCTTCAACGACCAGGAAGCGTTCGACGGCTTTGCAAGCTGCCAGAACGAGGCACGCAACAGCTTTGGCGACGACCGCGTGTTCATCGAGAAGTTCGTCGAGGAGCCGCGCCACATCGAGATCCAGGTGCTCGGCGACGCGCATGGCAACGTCGTGTTCCTCAACGAGCGCGAATGCTCGATCCAGCGCCGCCATCAGAAGGTGATCGAGGAGGCGCCATCGCCTTTCATCTCCGAAGAGACGCGCGCCGCGATGGGCGCGCAGGCCGTGGCCTTGGCCAAGGCCGTGCAGTACCAGAGCGCGGGCACGGTGGAATTCGTCGTCGGCAAGGACCAGTCGTTCTATTTCCTGGAAATGAACACCCGGCTGCAGGTCGAGCATCCTGTGACCGAAGCGATTACCGGGCTGGATCTGGTCGAGCAGATGATTCGCGTTGCCGCGGGGGAGCCGCTGTCGTTCACGCAGGCCGATGTGCGCCGCGATGGCTGGGCCATCGAATGCCGCATCAATGCCGAGGACCCGTTTCGCAGCTTTTTGCCCTCGACCGGGCGGCTGGTGCGCTTCCAGCCCCCCGAGCAGACCATGTGGCAGGCCGATACCGGGCAGCTGCAGGGCGTGCGCGTGGACACGGGCGTCTACGAGGGCGGCGAGATCCCGATGTTCTACGACTCGATGATCGCCAAGCTGATCGTGCACGGCAAGGACCGCACCGAAGCGATTGCCAAGATGCGCGAGGCGCTTAACGGCTTCGTGATCCGCGGCATCAGCTCCAACATCCCGTTCCAGGCCGCTTTGCTCGCCCACCCGCAATTCATTGCCGGCGACTTCAATACCGGCTTCATTGCCGAGCATTACCGCGATGGCTTCCACGCCGAGGACGTGCCGCACGCCGACCCGCAGTTCCTCGTGGCGCTTGCCGCCTACATGAACCGCCGCTACCGCGAGCGCGCCTCGACCATCACCGGCCAGATGCTGGGCCACGAGCTCCAGCTGGGCCTGCAGTACACCGTCGTGACGCTGGGCGCCGAAGGCCACCACCGCCACACCGCGGTGCGCGTCGAAGACTTCGACCTCGCGCGCCATGCGAGCAAGGTCACGGTGCAGGGCGAGGAGGGCGACCGGGTCTACGAGATCAGCAGCGCCAGCCACCTGCGCGACGCGCGCCTCGAGGGCCTGGTCAACGGCCGGCCCTTCACCGTGCAGATCGAGCGCGGCACCGGCAAGAACCCGCTGGCCCTGCGCATCGCGCACAACGGCACCCAGATCGAGGCCCTGGTGCTGTCGCCGCGCGGCGCCGAGCTGCACCGGTTGATGCCTTACAAGGCGCCGCCGGATCTGTCCAAGTTCCTCTTGTCGCCCATGCCGGGCCTGCTGATCGACATCGCCGTGCAGCCCGGGCAGAAGGTGCAGGCGGGGGAAAAGCTGGCGGTGATCGAGGCGATGAAGATGGAGAACATCCTGTTTGCAACGCAGGACGGGGTGGTGGGGACGATCAGCGCCAGCAGGGGGGATTCGTTGGCGGTGGATGAGGTGATCCTGGAGTTTGTTTGATTTCCCACGTCCGACGGGATGCCTGGCGAGCCTGTGCGCCCTTGTCGAAGTGCATCTGAAAACTGGAGTGCGGGCCGTCCATCCTTCGACAGGCTCAGGACGAACGGGTCTACATCCGTTCGCCCTGAGCTTGTCGAAGGGTAAACGGCCAGTACTCCAGTTTCAAGGCTTGTTCTGCAGCACAGTTCCCCCATGAAATTCGACACCCTCACCGTCCAATTGGCCCTCGCCATTGCCGAGGAAGGCAGCATCTCGCGCGCCGCCGACAAGCTGCAGCTGGCCGTAGCGGCGGCGTCCAAGCGGCTCACCGATCTGGAGCGCCAGCTCGGCACGCCGCTGTTCAAGCGCGTGCCGCATGGGGTCAAGGTGACGGAGTCAGGCACCAAGCTGCTTGCGCACATCCGCCAGATCGACAGCCTGATCGCGCGCCTGGGCGACGATGCGCATTCGATGCGCGAAGGCCAGGACGGGCGCATCATCATCGGTGCGCCCAAGGCGGCGATCATTGAATTCCTTGCACGCGACCTGGCAAGGGTGCGCGCCCGGTATCCGCAGATCACGCTGCAGATCATCGAGGAGAACAGCAAGATCATCCAGCAACTGCTGCGCGACAAGGTGATCGACATCGGCATCTACGAGAAGAAAAGCGGCTTCATCGACATGGAAAAACATGATTACCGTGCGGATGAACTGGTCGCGGTCTATAGCCGCGCGCATTTCTCTTTTGAAGACCAACCGCTTGAAGCCGATCCGCTGCTCGACTGCCCCCTCGTGAGCCTGGGCGAAGGCTCGGCCGTGCTGGCCAGCCTGCAGCGCCTGCACCAAAGCCGCGGCCGCGCGCTGGGCCGGCACCTCACGGTGAGCGGCTTCGACACCATGCTGGCACTGGTGCGCCATGGCCTGGGCGTGGGGCTCATGCCCCCTGCGGTGCTGGCCAGCCTGCATCCGGAACCCGGCATCGGCAGCGCCCAGCTCGTGGGTGACTGGCACCAGCGCTCCTATGTGCTGTCGAGCGTGCAGGGCCGCGCGCAGGAGCAGACGCTGCGCAATGTCGTGGCCGAGCTGCTTGAAGGCTGAAAACCCGCGGCTGGTTTTGCTTTTCTGGGGTTAACCCGGTCTGGATTTCGCGGATTGCGAAGCCAGGCATGCTGATTGCGGTCTTGCCGCATATCCCGGCCTCGGCGAGCATTGCTCCAAACAGAACATTGGAGACAAGCATGAAACGTCGTGATTTTCTTGCCGGCAGCGCCGCAGCCCTTGCCGCCCCCTGGGCCACGGCCGCGGTCGATCTGCCCAAGGGCCCGGTCAAGATCCTGGTCGGCTGGGCGCCGGGCGGCGGCACCGATGTGTTCGCGCGCATCGTCGGTCAGAAGCTCACCGAGATGTGGGGCCGCTCGGTCATCGTCGAGAACAAGCCCGGCGCGACCGGTGCGCTCGCGGCCGATTATTTCGCCAAGACGCGTTTCAACGATGGCCTGACGCTGCTGATGGCGCATGTCAACACCCATGCGATCTCGCCACAGATCTTCAAGAGCATCACCTATGACCCGCTCAAGGATTTCGCCCCCATCGTGCTGATCGGTGCGACCCCGCACCTGCTGGTCACCAGCCACAAGAACCCCTACACGACCGTCAAGGAAGTGGTCGAGCTATGCAAGAAGAATCCCGGCAAGATCAGCTTCGGCTCCTCGGGCACGGGCTCGGTGCAGCATCTGGCGGCGGAGATGTTCAACATGGCAGCGGGCGTCAAGACCATCCATGTGCCCTACAAGGGATCGGGCCCGATGCAGACCGACCTGATCGGCGGCCAGATCGACTTCAGCTTCGACACCATGACCGCGGCAACAGCCCAGGTCAAAGCCAAGAAGATGACGGCCATCGCGCAGACCCGCGTGAGCCGCGCCAAGGGCTTCCCCGAGCTCACGACGATGGACGAGCAGGGCTTCAAGGGCTTCGACGCGTCGAGCTGGTATGGCCTGGTCGGCCCCAAGGACATGTCCAAGGACCTGGCCCAGCGCATCAACGCCGATGTCAACAAGGTGCTGGCGATGCCTGACGTCATTGCGCGCTTCGATGGCTTTGGCGTCGAGGACGGCGGCGGCACCGTCGAGAAGTTCGCGGCCTTCATGGCCACCGAGTACAAGAAATGGGGCGAGGTCGTGCGCCTGGCCAAAGTGACCGAGGAGAGCTGATATGACCCAGAACACCACCCAACTTCCACTGCAAGGCATCCGCGTGCTCGATGTGAGCCAGGTCATGGCCGGGCCCTTTGCCTGCATGCTGCTCGCCGACCTGGGCGCCGATGTGATCAAGGTCGAGCCCCCGACGGGCGACCAGACGCGCGGCGCGATGGGCTTCAAGATGAAGGGGCCCGACAGCATGGGTTTCCTCAACATGAACCGCAACAAGCGCTCGCTGACGCTGGACCTCAAGAGCGACGAGGGCCGCGAGTTCTTCTACAAGCTCGCTGAGACGGCCGACGTCATCGTCGAGAACTACCGCCCCGGCGCCGTGCAGCGCATGAAGATCGACTACGAGACCATCCGCAAGATCAATCCGAAGATCGTCTACGTGAGCATCTCGGGCTTCGGCCAGAGCGGTCCCTGGGCCTCGCGCCCGGGCTTCGACCTGATGGCGCAAGCCATGTCGGGCGTGATGAGCGTCACCGGCTACAAGGGCGAAAAGCCGGTCAAGGCCGGCGTGCCCGTGGCCGATATCGGCTGCGCGCTGTTCGCGACCTACGGTCTGCTGTCGGCTTATATCGGCGCGCAGAAGTCGGGCCAGGGCCAGCATATCGATGCCTCGCTGTTCGACTCGGCCATGGCTTTTTCCATCTGGGACATGTCCGACTACTGGGGCACGGGCGTTCCGCCGTCGCCGCTGGGCACGAGCAACAAGATGAGCGCGCCGTACCAGGCGGTGAAGGCGCGCGACGGCTACTTCGTGATGGGCGCGACCAACCAGAAGCTCTGGGCCAAGCTGTGCACGCTGCTCGAGCGCTCCGATCTGGTCGAACATGCGGATTACGCGACCGTCGCGCTGCGCCTCAAGAACCGCGAAGCGCTGATCGAGGAGCTCGAAAAGAGCTTTGCCGAGCGCGACAGCGAGGACTGGGTCGACACCATGCTGGAAGCCGGAATTCCGGCCGGCCCGCTGCTGACCTACCCTGAGGCATTCGAGGGCGAACACGGCACGCACCGCAAGATGTGCATGGAAATCGACCATCCGATCGAAGGCAAGGTCAAGAACATCGGTTTCCCCGTGAAGATGCTCGGCACGCCGCAGCAGGTGCGCCGCCATCCGCCGCTGCTGGGCGAGCACAACGAGGAAATCATGGCGGAAATCTACGCGCTGTCGGCATGAGGGCATGAGCAACATGAGCGAGCAGGTCCAACTCCTCCTTCATCTCTCGGGCGCGGCGGAAATCACCATCCACCGCCCCGAGCGCCACAACGCGATGACGCAGGCGATGTACGAATCGCTGCTCGAGCGCATCGCCGACTGCGCGCGCAACCCGCAGGTGCGCGCCATCCTGTTTCGCGGCGCGGGCGGCAAGTCGTTCATCTCGGGCACGGACATCGCGCATTTCGCCGAGTTCACGCGGGGCGAGCAGGGCATCGCGTACGAAGCCTTTGTCGAGAAGGTGATCGACGCGGTGGAACGCATTGCGGTGCCGACGGTTGCTGTGATCGACGGCTGGGCCGTGGGCGGCGGCCTGGCACTGGCCACCGCCTGCGACTTCCGCATCTGCAGCGAAGGCTCGCGCTTTGGCGCGCCGATCGCCAAGACGCTGTCCAACACCCTGTCGTCGCGCAACATCGCGCGGCTGCAGGCCGCGCTGGGCGTGCCGCGCGTCAAGAGAATGCTGCTGCTGGCCGAATACATCGATACCGCCGAAGCGCTGTCTTGCGGTTTCATCTACGAAGCCTGCGCGGCCGGGCAGCTGGGCGAGCGCGCCCATGCGCTGGCCGAGCGGCTGATGGCTTTGTCGGGCGTGACGCAGGCCGCCGTGAAGGAAAGCATCCGGCGCATCGTGATCGAGCAAAGCCTCGAAGACGACGATCTGGTGCACCGCGTCTATGGCAGCGAAGCCTTCCGCCAGGGCGTGGCCGGGTTTCTCAAGCGTTGACACCGCGCGCCGCCCCCGTACCACCGCCGCCTGCCGGCGGTTTTTTCATGGGGCCGGCGCGTTTCCTGGAAAATGCCCTGGTCATCCATAACAACTCGAGGAGCCACATGACAGCAGCGCAGCGCCCATTCCGGGTCTTGGGAATCCAGCAGGTGGCCATTGGCGGCACCGACAAGGGCCGCATGAAAAAGCTCTGGGTCGACATGCTCGGCCTGGAGCAGACCGGCACCTTCCAGAGCGAGCGGGAAAACGTCGACGAAGACATCCTGTCGATGGGCCGCGGCGCGATGAAAGTGGAGGTGGACATCATGCAGCCGCTGGATCTCGACAGGAAACCCGCGGTCCACACGACGCCGCTCAACCATATCGGACTGTGGATCGACGATCTGCCGCTGGCGGTGCAGTGGCTCACGGCCCAGGGCGTGCGCTTTGCGCCCGGCGGCATTCGCGCGGGCGCCGCAGGCTATGACATCTGTTTTCTACACCCCAAGAGCAACGAGGAGTTTCCCATTGCAGGCGAGGGCGTGCTGATCGAGCTGGTGCAGGCGCCGCCGGAGGTCATTGCGGCGCTGGGTTGAGGGATCGGTTGGCAACGTCCGCGGCGCTTGGCGTGCGTTGGGGCATGGGCTGCCGGCTTTGACGCCTGATAGCGACAGGCTTGACGAAAATCATTGAACGCCAGTTAAAAAACCGCAAATTACACGCAAATTCACTGCAATTTGCGTTCATTTGCAGGCATCCATATTTCGCGATTTATTTGCGGGTGCGAAGCTCCAGGGGATGGCCAATGCCTTCCACAATCACGGCCATCGACGGCTGGCATGGTGCCTGCCGCGCTCTGGGAGTGGTTTAGATGAGTTCAGACGATGCCGTGACCTTGGCTGCGAAGCCGCTGCATTTCCATGCCAAGACAGCGCGAGGTGCAATGCCTGGCACCGGCCCAGCGTGGACAACCGCGGCAGTACAAGCCTTGCTTGACCTGCCGTTTCTTGACTTGCTGCATGAGGCACAGACGGTGCACCGAAGCCACTGGCCGCAAGGCGATATGGAATTGGCCACGCTGCTGTCGGTCAAGACCGGAGGCTGCCCGGAAAACTGCGGCTACTGCCCGCAATCGGCCGAATTCGATACCGGGGTCAGCGCCCAGAAGCTCATGGGCGTCGACGAGGTCAGAGCCGCGGCCCTGGCGGCGCGGGAAGCGGGCGCCACGCGCTTTTGCATGGGCGCCGCCTGGAGGGCGCCCAAGGACCGCGACATCGAGAAGATGGCCGAGCTGATTGAAACCGTCAAGGATCTGGGCCTGCAGACCTGCGCCACCTTGGGCATGCTGCAAACGCACCAGGCCCAGGCCTTGAAACAGGCTGGCCTGGACTACTACAACCACAACCTGGACACCGCGCCGGAGTACTACGCCGAGGTGGTCAGCAGCCGTAGCTATCAGGACCGGCTCGACACGCTGCAGGCCGTGCGCCAGGCCGGCATTGCCGTCTGCTGCGGGGGAATCGTGGGAATGGGGGAGAAAGCTGTGCATCGCGCCGGGTTGATCGCACAGCTCGCGAGCCTCGATCCCTATCCCGAATCGGTGCCCATCAACAGCCTGGTGGCGGTGCCGGGCACGCCCCTGGCGGACAGCGACCCCGTGGACCCGCTGGACTTCGTGCGCATCATTGCCGCCTGCCGCATCACCATGCCGCGCGCCCGGGTGCGCATGTCGGCGGGGCGCCAGCAGATGGGGGAGGCCGTGCAGGCGCTGTGCTTTCTGGCCGGCGCCAACTCCATCTTCTACGGCGACAAGCTGCTGGTAACCGGCAACCCGGAAGTCGAGGCCGACAACCGGTTGCTGCACAAGCTGGGCATGCGCGCTGGCCGCGGCCCCGGCTGAGCGCTGGGGCTGCGGCCTTGCTGGTTTAGACCAGCGTCAGCGTCACGTCGATATTGCCGCGCGTGGCGTTGGAGTAGGGGCAGACCTGGTGCGCGGCGTCGACCAGTTGCTGGGCCTGGTCCTTGTCCAGGCCGGGCAGCTTCACGGCCAGGCGCACGGCAATGCCGAAAGCCTCGCCCACGGGGCCGAGATCGACTTCAGCGGCGATCGACGTATCTTCGGGCAGCGTCACCTTCTGGCGCGCGGCCACGGCCTTGAGGGCGCCGATGAAGCAGGCCGAATAGCCAGCGGCAAACAGCTGCTCGGGATTGGTGCCCTTGCCCGCGCCGCCGGGCGAGGACAGGTTGATGTCCAGGCGGCCGTCGTCGCTGCTGGAGGCGCCGTCGCGGCCGCCGGTGGTGTTGGTGCGGGCGGTGTAGAGAACTTTGTCGAGCGATGCCATGGTGGAACTCCTGAAAAGTGAAAAGCTTCAGTTCGAAGCGGGAGGGATCAGCGTGACCAGATGGTCACGCCATTGCTGGAGCTGCAGGCGCAGGGCCTGCAGCTCGGACAGGGTGCAGGGGCTCTGCTGCAGCAGGCAGGCGGGGATGCCGGCGATCTTTTCGCGCAGTTCCCGGCCGGCGTCGGTCATGACGATGCGGACCCGGCGTTCGTCGGCGTTGTCGCGCTGGCGTTGCAGCCAGCCTGCGGCTTCCATGCGCTTGAGCAGTGGTGTCAGCGTGCCGGAATCGAGAAACAGCCGCTCGCCCAGCTCGGACACCATGCAGTCGTCTTTTTCCCAGAGCGCCAGCATGACCAGATACTGGGGATAGGTCAGCCCCCAGGGCTTGAGCAGTGGCTTGTAGACCTTGGTCGTGGCCAGAGAAGCCGAATACAGCGCAAAGCACAGCTGGCTGTCGAGCTGCTGGACCGTTTCATCGGAAGATGCGGGGGCGCGGGGCATGGGTGCATTGTGTTGTGCGATTCAATTGCACACAATCAAATCGGTAATGGGCTTGCAGGCAGCAGGGTCGCCGGGCGTCCTCATATGCCGGCAGCGGGCCCGCGCTGGACCTTGTGCTGCAGCCAAGCCTGGCGCACGAACGGGTCGGTGACGCAATAGACGCCATGGCTCTTGCGCATGATGATGTTGGCATTGCGCAGGTCATCGGCGACGCGCTGCACCTGGTCCGTCGTGACCTCGTGGCCCACCGCGGCACTGTAGGCACCTACGGATTCCGCCGAAAACAGGCCGCGTACGCCATCCTCGGCCGCCACCACACGCTCGAACACCGCCATGGCCAGCAGCCCCAGGTCCTCGATCTTGCGCAGCTCCACATCCGCGGCCGCGCTCTTGAGGGTCAGGGCAATCACCGGAAAAAAGGTGTCGACCTGCTGGTCGCCATACTGCTGCACCATGCGCAGGGCACGCAGCAGCTCTTCGGGGCGGTGGTCCAGCGTGGCAAACGCCGTGGCCGCGACGCCGAGGCTTGGCACGCGTGCGCCTTCGGCCTGCACGGCGCCCAGCAGGTACTCCACGTAATCGTCCCCCAGCGTCGGGTAGTTCAGCGAGGTCGCTCCCGCAAACGCCTGCTTGCCCTGCAGCGTCAGGCTCGAGACCTGCGCGCGGTGCGAGCCCGTGCCGATGAACAGGAAATAGCCCGGCGTATCGGGACGTGGATTGATCGCATCGCGCGCGGCCTTGAGCGCGAGCATCAGCTGCGCTCCCTGTTCGGTCGCCAGCACCTGCTGCACTTCGTCGACGATCAGCACCACGTGCGTGCGGGCCCTGTCGACGACCTCCATCAGCGCCTGGGCCAGCGGCGGGCCGCTTTTGCTGCCCAGCTCGGACAGTTCGAACCCGAACTTGATGCCCAGCGCCTCGACATCGAGCCCCTTGATGCGCGCGAGCCGCGCCAATACACCGGATGTCGGGGTCTGCAATTCCTGCAATGCATTGCGGATCGCGGCATGCACCAGTGCCCCCGGGTCGGCCTGGATGTCGGACCACAGGTCCACGTAGATAACGACCGCATCGTGCGCCTCGAGCGCGGGCATCAGGTCCTGCTGCAGGAAGGTGGTCTTGCCGGTGCGCCGCGACCCGGACAGAAACAGGCCCGAGCGCAGGCCCTGGTCCAGAATGCCCGGGCGCAGCAGTTGGCGGGCCATCTGTTCGGCCAGTGCCTGGCGGCGAAAGTAGCTCATTCGTGAAAATTATCCAATTTCGATAATTATCATTATTGGATAATTTTCAATAAACCGCCAGGGGCTATTGATCTTCCATCATGCGCGCCGCCTTGTTGCCGGTCGCCGCCTCGGCACGGAAATAGCCCATCACCGTGGCCATGCTCTGGTGCCCGGTCATGGCCATGGTGTCCGACAGCGACACATTGCGCCGGCCCGCTTCCGTGACGAAACCCGAGCGCAACGAGTGCGCCGAGAAGTCGCCCTCGACCCCCGCGAGCTCGCAGCGCTCGCGCACGATGTTGCGCACGGCCGGGGGAGAGAGCGGCTCGCCCAGATGGCCGCCCTTGCGGATGCGCCGGAAGATCGCGCCCTCGGCGATGCCGCTGGCCTCGAGCCATGCGCCCAGCGCCTGCGCCGCCGCGCCCAGTACGGGCTTGTGGTTTTCCGGGGCGTCGATACCTGCCTGGTTGGTCTTGGAGTGGGCCAGCGTGTAGAGATAGTCCCCCGAGGGCAGGCGGCGCAGGAAGCGCATGTCGGCGCCCGCGACTTCAGAGCGCCGCCGCCCGCCACTGGCCCACGCAAACAGCAGCAGCGCGCGGTCGCGCCGACCGCGCAGGGTGTCATCGCAGGTGTCGAGCAAAAGCGTCAGCAGGTCGCGCGTCAACGCATCCTTTTTCTGCGGCATGGCGCCGCGCTTGGCGTAGGCCTTGCGCGTGCGCGACAGCAGCTCGCGCACGCGCGGGTCGTGGCAAGGGTTGGGCAGATCGCGCACCTGGTGCGCCTTGGACAGCACCGCCACCCGGTGCACCAGCGTGTTGTGCGCGGGAGCGCCCGGGCGCGACTTGTAGCCCGCGTCCATCAGCGCCTGGTCCATTGCGGCGGGCATCTCACTGACCAGTCCCTGCGGTGTGCTGCGCTCGGCATGGTCGACCACGAACTGCAGCACGCATTCCACCGGCAGCGGCAGCGCGATCTGGTTGCCATAGCGCAGCGCATGCCAGGCGGCCCAATAGCGCAGGGCGCTCTGATAACTCATGCGTGTATTGGCCGATTCCCCCTCGCGCAGCAGATCCTGCATGGCCCGGCGGGCTTGCTCGTTCAAACCATGCACCGGCAAGGGCGCGGGAAGGGCAGTGGACTGCCCATGGGCCACCAGCGCACTTGAAACCGGCGAACCGGGACACACAGGATCAAAAACGGCAGGAGACATGTATGATTTCCGTCATATGTATTATTTAATATGTTATACATATTGTATAATACGTACATATAAGATAACTCGCGATAACAATCTCTTATCGATACCTATCCTAGCAGGATGCCAAGATGAACACTCCCAAAGTAACCCGTGGCGTGCAGGAAGCCGATGTCTGGGCTGCAGCCGACGCTTTGCTAGCCTTGGGGCTGCGCCCGACCATCGAACGCGTGCGCCAGCAAATCGGCCGGGGCTCGCCCAACACCGTCAGCCCGATGCTCGAGTCATGGTTTGCCACGCTGGGCCAGCGCCTGGGCGTGTCCCAGGGCGACAAGCCGCAGGGCGGGGTGCCCGAGAACGTGCTGCGCCTGGCGCAGGAGCTGTGGGAAAGCGCGAGCGCGCAGGCCATGGACGGTGCGCAGCAGGCGCTGCACGAACGCGAAGCCGCGCTGCAGGCCAGCCGCCTGTCGCATGAAGCCGATCTGGAACATATGGAGCAGCGTGAAAAAGCGCTGCACCAGCAAAAGCAGGCCATGGACGAAGCCATGAAGCTGGCGCGCGCCCAGGCCCAGGAGCTGTCGCGCCGTCTCGATGAAATGCAGCAGCTGGCCCAGGACCGCGAAGCGCAGCTCGGCAGCCTGCGCGCCGAGATCACCGCCGCCGCCAAAGACCGCGAGCTCGAGCGCAAGAAGCACGGCGAGGAGCAACAGGCCGCGGCCCAGGAACGCCAGCGCCTGGCCGAGCAGTTCGCGGGCAACGAGCGCCGCATGCTCACCGACCTCGACCGTGCGCGCCAGGAAGTCACCGCTGCCAAGAAGGGCCAGGCAGAGCAGGAACGCAAATCCGAAGCCCGTCAGGCCGAATGGCAAACGCGCCAGCAGCATCTGGAAGAGGAACTGCTGCAGGCACGCACCCAGCTGCTGGGCGCGCAGCAAAGCGCCCAGGCGGCGCAGGAGCGCGTGGCCGACCTCAAGGCCCTGCTGGCAGCCACCCAGGCCCATGCGCCGACCGGCGGTGCGGCGGACAAGAGCGCCGCGCCGCGCACCGGCAGCCGTTCGCTGCAGCGCCGCGCGCTGGCCCAGCGCGCGCGCAACCTGCCGCGCAAGTAGCCCAGAGGCAAGGGCGGCGTTGCGGACATTGCTTGCGCAAAATCCCGCCCGGAGCCACGCTCTTGGCGCTTTGGCCCATGCCCGAGGCCACGGCATCCCATTGGAAAGGAACAGTGCCATGCGGTCTTGTGTTCTTGCCTTGCTCTATCTCGCGGCCACCCTGGCCCATGCCACGCCGGGCGGCCTCGATGCCAACGGCTGCCACAACTCGAAGAAAAAGGATTTCCACTGTCATGCGCCGCGCGACAAAGCCCAGGCCAAGGGCCAGGGCAGCGCTGAAACCCGCACGCAGCGCGAAACGCGCCTGCTGCGCGAATGCCAAGGCCGGCCCAACGGCGGAGCGTGCCTGGGCTATGCAAAGGAGGCGGCCGATCCCGTACGCTGAACACAGCCGCTCAGCACGACTTGCTAAGCCGCCTGTTTGCGGTGAATATGGCACCTATTCTCCGCAAATATGCGGCGAATATTGACGCTATTCACCGCAACCATGGCCCACGAAACCCGTACCTCTATCTGGCAGCAGCCTGACTGGCCGCAATGGCGCTATGACCTTGCAGTGCTTGCCGCGCCCTTGATCGAAGTGGCAATGGCTCAGGGCAAGCTGTTTGGCGCGCTGTCGCAACTCGGCCTGGAAGTGCGCGAACGCATGGAAGTCGATGCCTTGACCTCCGATGTGCTCAAGACCAGTGCCATCGAGGGCGAACATTTCCCGCCGCAGTCCGTGCGCTCGTCGGTGGCCAGGAGGCTGGGCGTCGACGTGGGCGCGCTGGTGCCCGGGGACCGCAATGCCGAGGGCGTGGTCGACATGGTGCTCGACGCCACGGCCCGTTGCCACGATCCGTTGAGCGAAAAGCGGCTTTTTGGCTGGCACGCGGCGCTGTTTCCCACGGGCTACAGCGGATTGCAGGCGATTCAGACGGGTGCCTGGCGCAGGGACGAGCAGGGCCCCATGCAGGTGGTGTCCGGGCGCATTGGCCGGCAGAAATTGCACTTCGAAGCGCCGCCCGCGCAGCAGCTGCCGGCGGAAATGGCGCGCTTTGTACATTGGGCCAATACGGATGCCAGCCACCCGGCGCTGATCAAGGCCGGCCTGGCCCATCTGTGGTTCGTGACGCTGCAACGCTTCGAGGATGGCAACGGACGGATCGCCAGGGCCGTGGGCGACCTGTTTCTCGCGCGCGCCGATGCCAGCCCCCAGCGCTACTACAGCCTGGCAGCGCAGATCCAGCGCGAACGCGAAGCCTATTACGCGGTGCTGGAACAGACGCAGCAAGCAGGCATGGACGCCACCGCCTGGCTGCAGTGGTTTCTGCGCACGGTGCTTCTTGCCGTCGAACATGCGCTGGCCGGGGTTGGGGTAAGCCAGCAGCGCAACGCCTACTGGAGCCGGTTTGCCGAGGTGGCGCTCAATGCACGCCAGCACAAGGTGCTCAATCGCCTGTTCGAAGGCTTCGAGGGCCGGTTGAGCACGGCAAAGTATGCGGCGCTGGCAAAGACCTCGAGCGATACCGCGCTGCGCGACATCGGCGCGCTCGTCGATGCGGGCATGCTGGTCAAGGCACCGGGAGGAGGGCGCAGCTCGGCTTATGCGTTGCCGCCGGAGTTTGAGGCACCGGGCCGGTAGCGGATCTTCAGCGCCGGGCCCAGAAAGCCTTCTGCTGCGCTGCGATCTCGCCCTCGAGCGCGGCCACGGGCCCGATCAGCTCGACGGGCTTCTGGCAATGGTCGAAGATATGGCGCGACGATACGCTCATCGTCGGATTCTCCGCATGGCTGCCCGTATGCTGCAGCAGCGCCTGCTCGGTCATGCCAAACACCACGCGGCCGATGTTCGCCCAATAGGAGGTGCCCGCGCACATGCAGCAGGGCTCGACCGAGCTGTAGAGCGTGCAGTGCCAGAGGTAATCGGCCGGATAGCTCGTCGCGGCCACGCGCGCCAGCGTCGATTCCGCATGGTTGACGGTATCGATATTGCATTGCTCGAGCAGCACGGTCTCGTTGTCGGGAGCGACCAGGATCGCGCCAAACGGATGGCGGCCCATGCCGACGGCGCGGTCGGCAACTTCGATGGTGCGGCGCAGATGGCGTTCGATCTGCGCGGGGGTCGGGGGCAGGGTGGTCATGGCGTGATGGGTCTCGACTGGAAGATGCATGGCGCAATTCCAAGCAGCTTGCATGCCAGAGCTTTCTACAATCGCTGAGATGCACAGCAAAAGCCATGATTCCGTCGTTTCCCTGCCTCCCGTCGTACTGGTGCTGGCCGCAGGCCAGGGCCAACGTTTTCGCGCGTCGGGCGCACAGACCGGAAAGCTCGAGGCACAGCTGCATGGCCGCAGCGTGCTCGCACATACCCTCGCAGCGGTGGCCGCCAGCGGGCTCACGGCGGTGCTCGTGGAAAACGGCCCGCTTTGGCAAAGCCAAGGGATGGGACATTCCATTGCCCGCGGCGTGGCGTTGTCGCCCGAGGCCAGCGGCTGGTTGGTCCTTCCGGGCGATCTGCCGGCCATAGCGCCCGCAAGCTTGCGCGCGGTGGCGCAGACGCTGCAGGCGCGTGGCGGCGTGGTGCGGCCGCAGATTGATGGCCAATGGGGCCATCCCGTGGGATTTTCCGCCGCCTGGGGAGCGCAGTTGCAGCAACTGTCGGGTGACAGCGGCGCGCAAACCGTGGTTCAGGCAGCGCGGGCACAGGGCCGATTGCATGCCCTGGAATTGGACGATTGGGGTGCGCTGGCGGATACGGATACGCTCGATGCACTGTCGGCGGTGGCAGATCGCTGGGCGCAGCGCTGCATCTAACGCAGTTTACGGATTCAAGCTTGGGTGGATAGCGGCGTGACGGGTGCCGGCGGCGCTCGAGAAATCGCTGCGCACGCGCTCGATATCCGGAATATTGGGATAGCGCAGCACCCGGTAGCCCGCCTCGGTGAGCATCGCATCGCGGGCATCGTCCTTGGCGGCTTTTGCCTTGTGGCTCGCATCGTCCAGCTCGATCACGGCCAGCACCTCGAATGCCTTGTCGCAGACCACGAAATCGGCGGTCTTGCGGTCGAAGGTGTTGCGCGTGGCATAGGCCCGAGCCGTCAGCAGCGCACTGAAACTCACCTGCGCGAGAACCACCAGATCCGGCAGCGCTTGCGTCAGCCGGTTGTGCATCGCCTGTTCGCGCTCGGTCAGCAGTTGCCTGCGCCGGGGTGGTTCAATGGATTTTCCCGGGGCGTTCTCCGTGGAGTCGGCTGCCTTTTTCGCGGCCCGGACGAAGAACACCAGCACGACCACCGCAACGACCAAGACCCATAACAAAGTTTCCATGTCTGCCTCCATTTCGAAGGAGTGTGCATGAAACGGAAGAGGTCAACAGTCGGAGCCAGCCGGACCGAAACGCAAATCACCAATGTTATTTAACATAATATACATCGTATCTAGTCATTTCGATGGGTGCCGACGGCAGGGTCAGACCCCATATCCCTGCGTCTTCGCAAAGTTCCCAACTTTACCTGCGCTTTAACAAAACATCGTGGGAAAACACATATATTGAGACACATTCGCATTAAAGAACCAAAATGACAGCAGCATCTCCTTTCGGTTGGCATAGCCATGTCCGTGTCGCGCCCGTTTGCATGTCGAGGCGGCCTGACCATGGCTGATATCGCCGCTCCACACAAGCGAGTCCCGGCAATGGGCCGCTACCGCTGGGCGGTAGCCTCGCGTGCATTGGCCGCGACGGCTGGCGGCTATGCGCTGGCTTCCGCTACCGCGGCGGGTCTCGGGCTGGCCCTGGCGCGTTCAGGCAGCCATTCCGTCGACGCGGTGCTCTGGGCCACGATGCTGGGATTTGTCGTGCACGCCATGGCTGCGCTTTGGGCTTTTGGCTGCGCCAATGCCCGGCGCGCCTGGATTGGTATCGTCGCTCCGACTGCTCTGCTGGAGGCGCTGGCCTATGCACTTCGGGGGGTGACGGCATGAGACCCGATGGCAAACCCGAAGGCGTGCGCCAGTCGATGTCGTGGATGCACACCTGGAGCGGCCTGCTGCTGGGCTGGCTGCTGTATGCGGTGTTCTTCACCGGCACGCTGAGCTTCTTTCTCGATGAGGTGAACGACTGGATGCGGCCCGAGCTGCACCAGTCGGTGCCCAGCCCGCAAACCGCGGCGCTGGCCGTCGCAGCCATGCAAAAGCTCGCGCCCGATGCCGCGGCCTGGACCATCAACCTGCCTGGCGAGCGCCAGACGGCCGTCGAAGCCAGCTGGCGCAAGCCCGGCGCGGCCGCGGGCCGCGCGGGAACGCAGCGCGTGCACCTGGACGCGGGCACCGGCGAAGTGATCAAGCCGCGCGAGACCCGCGGCGGCAGCTTTCTCTACCGCTTTCATTTCGAGCTGTATGCGATGCCGCGCATCTGGGGGCGCTGGATCGTCGGCATCGCGACGATGTTCATGTTCGTCGCGATCATCAGCGGCGTGATCACGCACAAGAAGATCTTCAGCGAGTTCTTCACCTTCCGCCCGCGCAAGGGCCAGCGCTCCTGGCTGGATGCGCACAACGCCACGGCCGTGCTGGCGCTGCCCTTCCACATCATCATCACCTTCAGCGGCCTGTTGCTGCTCATGAGCATGCTGCTGCCCTGGGGCGCGCAGGCGGTCTATGACGGCGACATGCAGAAGTACTTTGCCGAAAGCCGCGGGCGGACCGGCGGCGCTGGCGCAGAACGCGACGCCTCGGCGCGCGGCGGTCGGTCGCCCATTGCAGAATCGGCTGCGCTGACTGCGATCGGGCCTTTGATGGAAATCGCCCAGGCGCGCTGGCCCGAGCGCGGCGTGGGCAGCATCGTCGTGCAAAAGCCCGGCACGCCGGCTGCCACCATCGAGCTGCGCGAGCAAGGCGCGCGCGCGCTGCAGCGCGGCACGGGCGAGCGCTTGCTGTTCGACGGTATCACCGGCGCGCCGCGCAATCCACCCGAGGCACGCGTACCGTCAGCCGCACAGGCGGTTTCGGGAGCGATGATGGGCATCCATCTGGGGCGCTTTGCCGATCCGGCAGTGCGCTGGCTGCTGTTTCTTTCAGGGGTCGTGGGCACCGTGATGGCGGGCTCCGGCCTGGTGCTGTGGGTGGTCAAGCGGCTGCCCGAGCGGCGCAAGCTCGGGCGCACGCCGCGCGGGCACCGGCTGGTCGAGGTGCTGAATATCGGCGCCATTGCCGGCCTGTCCGTTGCCACCGCTGGCTACTTCTGGGCCAACCGGCTGCTGCCCGTGGATCTGGCGCAGCGCGCCGATATGGAAATCCGCTGTTTCTTCATGGTCTGGGCGCTGTGCCTGGTGCATGGACTGCTGCGCCCACATCGACGCGCCTGGCTCGAGCAGCTGTGGCTGGCAGCGATCGCATTTACCGCGCTGCCACTGCTCAACGCAGCGACCGGCGGCGTGGCGCTGCCAGCCGCCATGCTGCAGGGGCAATGGAGCGTCGCGGGCTTTGACCTGGTGGCGCTGGCATTGGGCGCGCTGCATGGCTTCACGGCCTGGAAGCTCGGCCGATCGGCGACGGCCGCCAAACCCTCGAATACCGCCAGCGGCGCTGGCATGAGCGTTCCGCGCCCCGTGGCGCAATCACCGGAGAAAGCACCATGAACGCCTGGATTGCCGGGGCGCTGGCCCTGCCCGCCTTCGCCGCCCTGAGCCTGGCGATGGAGCGCCACCAGGAACAGGTCTTTGGCCGTACGCTGGCGCGGCGCGCGAGTCGCAGCTGGCGCGCAGGGGGCGTTGCGCTGCTGGCGCTGTCGCTGGCCTGCTGCGCCGCCGCGGGCTGGAGCGGCGCCGTGGCCGTCACGGCCTGGATGGGCCTGCTGACCTTCGGGGCGCTGCTCACGGGCTGGATGCTGGCTTATCTCCCACGCCAGTTGCTGCGCGTCGCGGGCGCAGCGCTGGGCGTTGCCACGCTGGCCGCCATTTCGCGCCTGTAGCCAGAGGCGGTCTCTGCACGGGGTTTTATCTCGCGGCACAATCGACCGCATGAGATTCCTACACACGATGCTGCGCGTTGGCAACCTTCAACGCTCGATTGATTTCTACACCCAGGTGCTGGGCATGCAACTGCTGCGCAAGTCCGAGAACGCCGAGTACAAGTACTCGCTGGCGTTCCTGGGCTTCGAAGGCGGCAACCCGGGCCAGGCCGAGATCGAGCTGACCTACAACTGGGGCACCGAGAGCTACGACATGGGCACGGCTTACGGCCATGTGGCGCTGGGCGTGCCTGATGCCTATGCGGCCTGCGAGAAGATCAAGGCGGCGGGCGGCAACGTGACGCGTGAAGCCGGCCCGGTCAAGGGTGGCAGCACGGTCATTGCGTTCGTCACCGATCCCGATGGCTACAAGATCGAGCTGATCCAGGAAAATTCGCGCGCGCACGCCAGCGCCGACCCGCTGCGCGCTGCCTGAAGTCCATGCGGCCGGCCGCCATGCACAATGGCGGCATGAGCCTCATTTCCTCCTCCATTGCCGACCTGCGCAAAAGCTACGAGCGCGCAGAGCTCAGCGAAGACGCTTCGCACGCCAACCCCATGCAGCAGTTCGACCAATGGCTGCAGGAAGCGGTGAACGCCCGGATACCCGAACCCAACGCGATGACGCTGGCCACCGTCGGTGAAGACCAGCGGCCCAGCACGCGCATCGTGCTGATCAAGGGCTACGACGAGCGCGGCATCGTCTGGTACACCAATTACGACAGCCGCAAGGGCCAGGAGCTGGCGGGCAACTCCTTTGCCGCACTGCAGTTCCACTGGGTCGAGCTCGAGCGCGTGGTGCGCATCGAGGGCCGCGTCGAAAAGGTCAGTGCAGAGGAAAGCGATGCCTACTTCCAGAGCCGCCCGCTGGACTCGCGCATCGGTGCCTGGGCCAGCCCGCAAAGCCAGGTGATCTCCGGCCGCAGCGTGCTGGTGGCGAATGCAGCGCGCTACGGCGCGCAGTTCCTGCTGTCCCCTCCCCGGCCGCCGCACTGGGGAGGATTCCGCCTGGTGCCCGAGCGCTTCGAATTCTGGCAAGGGCGCAAGAGCCGGTTGCACGACCGGCTGCGCTACCGGCTCGATGGCAACGCATGGGTGCGTGAGCGCCTGGCCCCCTGAACCCCACCCTGCCCGGCCGCGACCTGGGTTCCCACGCGCAGCGTGGGACATCAAAAACAGGCATGGAACATGCCTGTTTTTCTGATCATTTCTCTCCTTGCAGGACCTATTTCGAAAAGATTTCATGTTTGCTCAATGCATGTAAGTTACATTCACTCAATGACAAATCGTTCCAAGGAATCCGGCGTCATGCCTCCTGCTCGATCGCCCCGATCGACTCGCTCCGCTACGGCGCTATCCATCGCTCTCGAAACAGCTACGTCACACACCTTGGAGGCCGCACCGCCCGTCACTCCGCCCGATGCCACCGCCGCATTCATCCATTGGCAACACGCCGAAATGGGCCGCGAGCACGAAGCGGCAGATCTCCTGGATGCGGATTTTCCGACCAGCGGCTACGCCCTCATCTGGAACGCCTGGACACAGCAATTGCATGCCGACGCCCCACCGCGGCGCAAGCCTCGCGGCCACGGCGCTACAGCCTCCCCATCCACAGCGCCGCAGCCCGCCCTCCGCCCCTGGCATGAAGCCACGGCCGAGGATGTCGCGCGCTTTCTGCAGATACGCCCCGGCCAGCGCGCGCACCATCAACCCGAACGCCAGATCAGCGAAGTCACGCGCCGGCGCTACTGGCGTCTGCTCGACCGTATCTATGCGCATGCGCAACTCCAGGGTTGGGTCGCGAGCAATCCGGTGCAGGCGGTGCATCCCTTCGAGCGCCCCGCTCCCGAGCAACCCACGGGCAATATACTGCCGCCGGCACTCTGGGCGGCGCTGCCGCGCTATTTTCCCGGCAGCGACGATCTGCAAAGCGCGCGCGACCAGGCCGTGCTGCGCCTGCTCTATGACCTGGCGCTGGCGCCCGAGGAAATCCGCATGCTGTCCATCGGCGCGCTGCGCAATGCACGGCAGATGGCGTTGAATACCGGGGAAAAGCCGTGCTTCGTGCAGATCGAGGGACAGCGCGCCGCGCAGCAGCGCTGCCTGCCCCTGCCCTCGCCCACCGCGGCGGCGCTGGCCGCGTGGATGGTATTCAGGAACAACAGCGGTACCCCTGCGCTGGCGCAATCGCCGCTGTTCGAGTCGCGCAAGGGCGGCCCTCTGACGATCCGCGCCTTGTTCCATATCGCCTCGAAGACCATCGCCCTGGCGCAGCAGGCGAGCCAGGCCCAGCCCATGCCGCTGGCGCGCATGGGACCGCAGGTGCTGCGCAATACGGCCATCGTCCATTGGCTGCACCAGGGCCAGCCGCCGACCGAGGTGGTGCAACGCATCGGCGTCGAGCATCCGCGGGCGCTGGCGCATCTGCAGCATTGCGTCGATGCGCTCGCGTCGTTCAGGCCTCCATCGACTTGAGCCCTGCCCCATGGCTCCTAGAAATCCACCTTCACCCCCAGCGTCACATTGCGCCCCATCAGCGGCGCGGCCGATTTGATGAACGAGGTGTGGGCATAGGCCAGGCGATCGGTCAGATTGCGCGCCTTGACATAGATCTGCCAGGGCGTGCCGCCAGCGGTACGCATCTGGTAGCTCGCCGAGAGGTTCAGCATGCCATAGCCGCCCGTCGTGCTCTCGAATTCGGCCACGCGTTTTTGCTTGCCGACCTGGACCCATTCGGCCATGCCCTGCCAGCCGTTCCAGCGCGCATCGAGGCGCAGGCCCGCGCGCGCCGATGGAATGCGCGGCAGCGCCCCGCCCGAGTCGAGCCGCGCGCGCACCGTGTCGCCAAACAGTGTCACGCCCCAGATGTTGCTCAGCCGCTGGCGCACCTGGCCTTCGAGGCCGGTGAAGCGCGCATCGGCCTGGCTGTATTGCAGCAGCTGCAAGCCATCGTGCTCGTCGAGCGTGCGGCCGTAGATGTAGTTGTCCACGCGGTGCTGGAAGGCGCTGACGCCGAAGGTGGTCGCACCGCTGGTCTTGCGCAGCGACAGGTCCCAGGCGCGGGATTTCTCGCGCTGCAAATCGGCATTGCCGCGTTCATAGGTCGAAGTGGCCATGTGCAGGCCCTGCGCGTAGAGCTCCTCCACCGTGGGCAGGCGGCTGGAATGGGTCAGCGAGGTCGCGAGCTGATAGCCTGGCGCAAGCTGCCAGACCGCGCCCAGCGACGCCGAGGTGCCGCTGTGCCGGCGCTCGATGCCCGAAGTCTGCGCCTCGGCCGTCTGGCGTTCGTGGCGCAGCGCGCCTTCGAAGCGCCAGTCCTGCCAGCGGTATTCCTCGAGCACGAACAGGCTGTTGCGCCGGGTCTCGGTCGGCTGCACATAGGCTTCCTCGCCTTCGGCGCTGAACTTGCGGTTCGTGGTCTGGAACCCAAACACCCCACGCAGCCCGCCGATCGGCAGATGCTCGATCTCGACGCGCGCATCGTGCGCCTTGTTGCGGAAGGTGGTGGCGATGGCGCCCTCCTCGATCTCGTCGTGGCGGTAGTCGGTGACACCGGCGCGCAGGCGCACCGCGGCCACGCCGGCAAAGGGCTGGCGCAGCTCGCCGCGCACATCCAGGCGCTCGCTCACCAGATCGACGACCGGCACCCCATGCTCCTCCTCGTGCGCATGATCGCCGTGGTCATGGCCGCCATGGTCGTGGTCATCGTGGCCACCGCAGTGCAGGTGGTCGCCATGGGTATGGCAGCCCTCGAAGCCGTGGCTGTGGCCGGGCAGCCCGTAGCGCGACGACTGGCGGGTATAGGCCGCGCCCAGATAGCCCTGGCTGCCGATCCACGACAGCCCCAGGCTGCCGGTGTCGGTGCGGTTGAAGCTGCCATCGACGCGCTTGCCGCCGCTCCAGCCGCTGCCCACGCGGTAGTCGTCGGCATCGCGCGCCACGCCTTCCGCGTGCACCGCGATCTGGCCCGCGCCGCCGGTCAGCGAAAATGCGCCGGCCTTCTCGCGCGCGCCAGTGCCCCAGCGCATCTCGACGCTGCCCTCGTAGCCTTTTTCGGGAATGGCCGTGGGGATCTTGTTGTCCAGGATATTCACCACGCCGCCCATCGCGCCGCCGCCATGGATCAGCGCCGAAGGCCCGCGCAGCACCTCGACCTGCGTGGCCAGCATCGGCTCGGCGGCCACCGCATGGTCGGGGCTGATGGTCGAGGCATCGTGCACTTCGATGCCGTCGCTGAGGATCTTGACGCGCGGACCGTCCATGCCGCGGATGATCGAGCGGCTCGCGCCCGCGCCGAAATGGCTCGAATGGATGCCGGGCTCGCCGGCCAGCGTCTCGCCCAGCGTCGCTTCGCGGCGCAGCACGAGCTCCTGGCCCTCGAGCACGCTCACGGGCGTGGTCATCTCGCTGCCGGATTGGCCCAGGCCGCTGGCGGAAACGCGCACTTCGGACAAGGCGGTTTCGGCGGCAGCTGGAGCAATGACCTGCGCCGAAGCCAGGCTCGAAAAAGCCCAGGCGGCCACGGCGGCGCAGGCCATGGCGATCTGGGTGGGGCGCGGCGCCAGGGCATGGGCGGACGCGGAAGAATTACCCCGGAGGGATTGGATGCGGTGCATGGAAATGCTTTCTGGACAGGCATGGCGGCGCGCCCCACCGGGAGCGCGCAGCGCCAGCGCAGGCCAGCAGACGGCCTGCGCGAAAATTCAGGGGAACGGGGAGTGGGGCGCCGCTGACACGGCGCCAGGATCAGGCAGCGGCAGCGGGGGGTGCGCGCGGATCGAAGAAAGCGGCGGAGCCGGCAAAGACGCTTCGCTCGGCCGCATGGCGGGGAAGGTCCTGCGGCAGGACGTCATGAAAAAGCGGGCCCGCAAAGGGCGGGCTGGCCCAGGCATTGAGCTGGTCGTGCAGCTGGCAATCGCTGTGGCTGTGGCCTGAGAACAGCGCCAGCAGCCAATGCCCGGGAGTGACGTGGCTGGAAGCGCCCTGCCCCGGCAAAGCCTGCACCGCATGGACATGGGCATGGTCCCCGGCCCCATGCCAGGCCGCCGGGTGCACGACCTGATGGATGCGCCCCAGCGTCGGCGCGAGCAGCAGCGCCAGAATCACCCAGCCCAGCAGCCGGCGCACGGCCACGCGCGAATGCGCGACGCGCTGCAGGCGATGCAAAGGCGTGCGCATGGGTGGCTGGATGCAGGTCTGTGGCTAGGCGTTCAACCAGCGCTCAATGCGCGTGACGCATGCCGCAATACTTGCCGATGGCCAGGCCCTTGCACGCCTGCACCAGCTCCTTCTGGCAGACCGAGTGGCCCTTGCCAGAAGCCAGGCACTGGGCCGCGGCCTGGTGCGCGGCGGCCATGGCCTGGTGGCGCTCGATATCGGCCTTGAGCTCCTTGTCGGTATGCCCGTTCTTGCCATCGTGGTCATGGGCCTGCGCGACGGGCAGCATCGAGAAGCTCAGGGCGGCAAACAACAGGGCGGCGGTGCGAAGGGCTTTCATGGCGGATCTTTCGAAAGACAAAAAAAATGGGGGGATCGGGATCAGGCGACGGAGGGCTGAGCGCAGCCAGCGCAACGCCCGCGCACGGCCAGATCCAGCCGCAGCTCGGCGTGGCCGGCTGCCTGCAGCTCCTGGCGCAGCGCCTGCAACGCGTTCTGCAGCCGGGCCTGGTGGCCGCCCAGGCGGATCTGCTGGTGGCAGCCGTCGCACTCGAAGCGCGGCACCGGCGCCCCCGCTTCGGCCGAGGCGCGCATATAGCGCGCGATGCGTCCGGTATCGACGCTGCGCTGCAGCAGACCGGCCGCATGCAGCTTGTGCAGCAGGCGATAGACGGTGACGCGGTTCACGGCAATGCCCTGGGCCTGCAAGCTGCGCTCCACATCGGCTTCGCTGACCACGGCATCGGGCTGCGCGGCAAACAGCGCCAGCAGCGCCTGGCTGGCACGCGTCGAGCGCATGCCGGCAGGCAGGGTCAGGGGGATGGGGGCAATGGGCATGGGCAAAAGAAAATGCAAAGCGGTCGAAGCGCGTCCGAAAGAAACGCACTAACGCAACCGGGTTGCATTATGCCCAGTTTTCATGAGGATTTTTACAAATGCCGGGCGCCATTGCAGCGCCCGGTGACCACGGCATCAGGCCCCGGGCTTCATCCACTCGGAGAAGCTCTTGCGGAACTTCTGCACCTTCGGGGTCACGACAAACGCGCAGTAGCCCTGCTCGGGATGCTGGCGGAAATAGTCCTGGTGATAGTCCTCTGCAGGCCAGTAGCTCTCCAGCGGCAGCACTTCGGTCACGATCGGGCCGCCCGCTTCGGGTGCGAGCTCCTCGATCACCGCGCGGGCGACTTCCGCCTGCAGCGCGTCGACGTAGTAGATGCCACTGCGGTACTGCGTGCCCACGTCGTTGCCCTGGCGGTTGAGCGTTGTCGGGTCGTGCGTGCCAAAGAAGATTTCCAGCAACTGGCGCAGGCCGATGAGCTGCGGGTCGAACACCAGGCGCACGACTTCGGCGTGGCCGGTTCTGCCGGTGCAGATCTGTTCATAGGTGGGGTTGTCGACTTGGCCGTTGGCATAGCCGCTTTGCACGTCGATCACGCCGCGTACGCGATCAAAGACGGCTTCGGTGCACCAGAAGCAGCCACCGGCGAGGTAAATGGTTTCTTGCATGCCTTTCTTGTACACGAAGTGCACGAGAGGATGCAATCAGCCAAAGGCGCATGCCCACGCCATGGGCCTGGATTGACGCTGGACGAAGCGGTGGATATATTACTGACCAATCAGTCACTAACATGCCGCATCCCTCCCCTAACCGCGCCACACCCCCCTCCGCGCCCTCGATCGACGTGCTGCAATCCTCCGGCGGGCAGCGCCGTGCGCGGCGCAAGGAAGCGCGGCCCGCGGAGCTGCTCGAGGCGGCTTTGGCGCTGTTTGTCGAAAAGGGCTACGCGGCCACGCGCGTCGAGGAAGTCGCGGCGCGCGCCGGCGTCTCCAAGGGCACGCTGTTTCTCTACTTTCCCAGCAAGGAAGCGCTGTTCAAGGCCGTGGTGCGCGAGAACATTGCCGGGCGCTTTGGCGAGTGGCAGCTCGAGCTCGACAGCTTCGAAGGCGACAGCGCGGCCCTGCTGCGCCGCTGCTATGCGGTCTGGTGGCAATGCATCGGCAGCACCCGGGCCGCGGGCATCACCAAGCTGATGTTCAGCGAGGCGCGCAACTTTCCCGCGCTCGCGCGCTTCTACCACCAGGAAGTGACCGAGCCTGGCACGGCGCTGGTGCGGCGCATTCTCGAGCGCGGCATCGCACGCGGTGAAATCCGTGCGCTCGATCTCGATACCGGTGTCTATCTGGTGCTGGCCCCCATCCTGTTCCTGACGCTGTGGCAGAACTCCATGGCGCCATGCCTGCCCGGCGCCGAAGATCCTGCCCCCCTGCGGTTCAGCCCCGAGGCCTATCTGGCCGCGCAGGCCGAGAACCTGTTGCTTGGCCTCGTGCCGCGCGCCTGATCCCCCATTCCTCCATGTCCCGCCGCAAACTCATTCTTCTGGCCCTGGTTGCCGTGCTTGCACTGTCCATTGGCGTCGGCCGCGCCCTGCTCGCGCGCAAGCACCAGCAGCAGGCCGTGCAGCAAGCCGCGGTCGCCGCCCCCGTGGCATTGCAGCTGCAGCCCAGTGAAATATTGACGCTGCAGCGGCGCGCGTTGCCGCTGGGCGTGCAGGTCTCGGGCGTGCTCGAGGCGCTGCAGGTCGCGAGCATCAAGTCCTATGCGGCGGGCACGCTGCAGGACCTCACGGTACGCGAAGGCGACAGCGTGCAGGCCGGCCAGGTGCTCGCGCGCGTCGACGCGGCGGACGCCGGCGCGCGGCTGCGCCAGGCCCAGCAGGAAGCCGAGGCCGCACGCGCGCAGCGCTCGATCCAGGAGCGGCTGCATACGAACAACCAGGCGCTGGTCGAGCAGGGATTCATCTCGCAGACCGCCTTGCGCACCTCCGACGCCAACCTGCAGGCCGCGCAGGCCCAGTACCAGTCGGCGCTGGCCCAGGCCGAGGTCGCGCGCAAGGCGGTGGCCGACACCGTGCTGCGCAGCCCGATCGCGGGCCAGGTCGCGCAGCGCCTGGTCAACAACGGCGAGCGCGTGGCCGTCGAGACGCGCGTGCTCGAGATCGTCGACCTGCGCCAGCTGCAATTGCAGGCGCTGCTGCCCCCTGCCGATTCGCTGCAGGTGCGCCCGGGCCAGACAGCGCGCGTGCGGCTCGACGGCAGCGCGCAGGACTTTGCCGCACGCGTGGTGCGCGTGAGCCCGCGGGCGGACACCGCCACGCGCAGCGTACCGGTCTACCTCCAGCTCGAGCCGGCGCAAGGCGCGGTGCTGCGCCCCGGCATGTTCCTGCAGGGGCAGATCGATCTGGGCGCGGCGCAGGGGCCGGCGCCGCTCGCGCTGCCGCTCGATGCGGTGCGGAGCGACAAGCCCCAGCCCTATGTGCAGCTGCTGCAGACCGCGAATGGCCAGCAAAGCATCGCCCACGCCCCGGTGACGCTGGGCGAGCGCACCTTGATCGACGGCCAGGCCTGGGTCGCGGTGGAAGGCTTGCCAGAAGGCAGCCAGGTCGTGGCCGCGGGCGCAGGAGCGCTGCGCGAAGGCACGCGGGTGGAAATCGCCACCGCCGCCGCTCCCGCACCCTAAGGGCCCGGCACCATGTGGTTCACCAAAGTCAGCCTGCACAACCCGGTATTCGCAACCATGGTCATGGTCGCGCTGATGGTGCTGGGCCTGTTCTCGTACCAGCGGCTCAAGGTCGATCAATTCCCCAACGTCGATTTCCCGGTCGTGGTGGTGACCGTGGACTATCCCGGCGCCTCGCCCGAGATCGTCGAGAGCGAAGTCACGCGCAAGGTCGAGGAAGCCGTCAATTCGATTGCCGGCATCAACGCGCTGACCTCGCGCAGCTATGCAGGCACGAGCCTGGTGGTCATCGAGTTCCAGCTGCATATCGAAGGCAGGCAGGCCGCCGAGGACGTGCGCGAGAAGGTCGCCGCGGTGCGCCCGCTGCTGCGCGACGAGGTCGAGGAGCCGCGCGTGCTGCGCTTCGATCCGGCCGATGCGCCCGTGTGGTCGCTGGCCGTGCTGCCCACCGGGGGCGCGGGCAGCGCCGCCAAGGCGATGTCGGCCGTCGAGCTCACGAGCTGGGCCGATCAGGTGCTGAAGAAACGCCTCGAGAACGTGCGCGGCGTCGGCGCCGTCAACCTGATCGGCGCCACGCCGCGCGAGATCAATCTCTATCTCGATCCGAAAGCACTGGAATCCTTCGGCATCAGCGTCGAGCAGGTGGCCCAGGCGGTGCGCAGCGAGAACCAGGACCTGCCCGTGGGCGCGGTGCGCTCGCTCGCGCAGGAGCGCATGGTGCAGATCGACGCGCGCATGCAGCGGCCCGAGGACTTCGCCGACATCATCGTCGCGCAGCGCCAGGGCAGCACGGTGCGCCTGGGGCAATTGGCCCGCGTGCTCGACGGCGCGCAGGAAGTCGAAAGCCTGGCGCTCTACAACGGCCAGCGCAGCCTGCTGCTGTCGGTGCAGAAAGCCCAGGGCGACAACACCATCGAGGTCGTGGACGGCCTGCGCCGCGCGGTTGCCGCGATGCAGGCCGAGCTGCCGCCGGGCGTGCGCCTGGAGAGCATCGGCGACATGGCGCGGCCGATTCGCGTGGCCGTCGACAACGTGCGCCAGACGCTGATCGAGGGCGCGGTGCTCACCGTGCTGATCGTGTTCCTGTTCCTCAACTCCTGGCGCTCGACGGTCATCACCGGCCTGACGCTGCCGATCGCGCTGATCGGCACCTTCCTGTTCATGCACTGGCTGGGGTTTTCGATCAACATGGTGACGCTGATGGCGCTGTCGCTGTGCGTGGGGCTGCTGATCGACGATGCGATCGTCGTGCGCGAGAACATCGTGCGCCACCTGCAGATGGGAAAGACACCCTATGCGGCGGCCATGGACGGTACGCAGGAAATCGGCCTCGCGGTGCTGGCCACCACGCTGTCGATCGTCGCGGTGTTCCTGCCGATCGGCTTCATGCAGGGCATCATCGGCAAGTTCTTCCACGAGTTCGGCCTGACCATCGTCGTCGCTGTGCTGATCTCGATGTTCGTGAGCTTCACGCTCGACCCGATGCTCTCGAGCATCTGGCACGACCCGAGCGTGCACGGCGCGGCGCAGCCCGACCGTCCCAAGAGCTTCTATGACCGCACGATCGGCCGCGTCACCGGCTGGTTCGACCATGCGAGCGAGCGGCTGGCCGTGTTCTACCAGCAGATCCTGGCCTGGGCGCTGGGCCACCGGCTCGCGACCGCGCTGGCTGCGCTGGCGATCTTCGCGGCCAGCGTGATGATGGTGCCGCTGCTGGGCACAGAGTTCGTGCCCAAGGCCGATTTCTCCGAAACCACGGTGCAGTTCCACACGCCCCAGGGCAGCTCGATCGAGGCCACCGAAGCCAAGGCACGCCAGGTCGAGGCCGTGATCCGCGCGCTGCCCGAGGTGCGCTATACGCTCACGACGATCAACACCGGTTCTGCGCGCGGCAAGACCCATGCGAGCATCTACGTCCGGCTCAACGACCGCAACGAGCGCGCGCGCAGCGTCGAGGCGCTGGCCATCGAGCTGCGCCAGCAGCTGCGCCGCATCGCGGGCATCACCGTGACCCAGGTCGGCCTGCTCGAGCCCGTCGGCGGGCAAAAGCAGATCGCGTTCTCGATCCAGGGCCAGGACCTGGCCGAGCTCGGGCGCCTGAACCAGCAGGCGCTGGCGCTGATCCGCGATATCCCGGGCCTGGTCGATGTCGAGTCCAGCCTCGAAAGCGACACGCCGCGCGTGACGCTGGCGATCAAGCGCGAGGCCGCATCGGACCTGGGGCTCACGACCGGCTCGGTGGCCAGCGCGCTGCGCACGCTGCTCGCGGGCCAGGACGTGGGCAACTGGCGCGCCGGCAACTATGAAACCTATGACGTGCAGCTGCGCCTCGCGCCCGAGGACCGGCTCTCGCCGCTGCAGCTCGCGCGGCTGCCGCTGCTGGTCACGGGCGCGGACGGCACGCGCCGCAATATCCGGCTCGACCAGGTCGTCGAGATCCGCGAGTCCGCGGGCCCGAGCCAGATCAACCGCCGGGCGCTCACGCGCGAGGTCTCGATCACGGCGAACGCCTCGCTGCGCTCGGTCGGCGAGGTCTCGGCCGACATCCGCAATGCGCTCAAGAACCTTTCGCTCGCGCCGGGCTACAGCTACCAGTTCAATGGCTCGACCAAGGACATGGACGAGTCCTTTGGCTATGCGCTGTCGGCGCTGGCGCTGGCCGTCGTGTTCATCTACATGATTCTCGCGAGCCAGTTCAGGAGCTTCCTGCAGCCGATGGCGCTGATGACCGCCCTGCCCCTGACGCTGATCGGCGTGGTGCTCGCGCTGCTGATGTTCGGCTCGGCGCTGTCGATGTTCTCGATGATCGGCGTGATCATGCTGATGGGGCTGGTGACGAAGAACGCCATTCTTCTGGTGGACTTCGCGATCCGCGCGCGCCAGGACGTCATCGACCCCGTCACGGGCGACATCACGCCGGGCCTGGCGCGCGAGCCCGCGCTGCTGCTGGCCGCGCGCGTGCGCCTGCGCCCGATCCTGATGACCACGCTGGCCATGATCTTTGGCATGCTGCCGCTGGCACTGGCCGTCACCGAAGGCTCGGAGCAGCGCGCGCCGATGGGCCAGGCCGTCATTGGCGGGGTCATCACCTCCTCGCTGCTGACGCTGGTCGTGGTGCCGGTCATGTACTGCTATATGGACGATCTGGCGAACTGGGCGCGGCGGCTGGCGGGGCGAACACGCCACAAAGCCAACCCGCCATGAAACTGCGGCCCGCACGATCGTAGAATCAAAGGTTTGTCGAGATCTGCCTTTTCCCGGAGTAACCCCATGAACATGCCCCTGAACACCACAGCCAACGCCGCCGACCCCGTCGAGCAGGCGCGCTTCAACATGATCCAGCAGCAAATCCGCCCCTGGAACGTGCTGGAGCTCAACGTGCTGGAGACACTGAGCGCCGTGCGGCGCGAGCTGTTCGTGCCGCCCGAGCACGAGGGCCTGGCCTTCATGGACATCGAGATCCCGCTGCACGGTTCGCCCGAGGAAGCCGCGGCCAAGGGCTGGAACATGCTGCCCCCGCGCGTCGAGGCGCGCATGCTGCAGGACCTGAACGTGCTGCCCACCGACAAGGTGCTCGAGATCGGCGCCGGTTCAGGCTACATGGCGGCGCTGCTCGCGCACCATGCGCGTGAAGTGATCAGCCTGGAGATCGTGCCCGAGCTGGCCGAGATGGCGCGCGAGAACCTCGCGGGCGCGGGCGTGGCCAACGCCACCGTGCGCCTGGCCGATGGCGCCACCGATGCGCTGGCCGAAGGCCCGTTCGACGTGATCGTGCTCAGCGGCTCGGTCGCCGAAGTGCCCGCCGCGCTGCTGCAGCACCTGACCGAAGGTGGTCGCCTGGGCGCGATCGTCGGCCGCCAGCCCGTCATGCGCGCGACCTTCGTGCGCCGCCTGGGCAACCAGTTCGAAACCATCGCTCCCTGGGACACGATGGCGCCGCGCCTGCATGGCTTTGCCGAGCCGTCCCCCTTCAAGTTCTGAGGTGCACATGCTTGCCCAGGTCCGCCCCGCGCAATTCGATCAGTGGCTGGAGCAGTGCCGGGCCCAGGGCGTGACGCCCCTGGTGCTCGACGTGCGCGAGCCCTGGGAGTGCGCCACCGCCAGCGTCACGCCCGACGGCTTCGAGCTGCTGAACATTCCGATGCAGGACATTCCCGCGCGCCAGCAGGAGCTCGATCCCGAGCGCCCCGTCGCCTGCCTGTGCCACCATGGCATGCGCAGCATGCATGTGGGCATGTTCCTGCTCAACCAGGGCTTCGAGCAGGTCACCAACATCACCGGCGGTATCGACGCGTGGACGCGCGAGCGTGATGCCGCCGTCCCTCTGTACTAGAAAGAACGCCATGCGCCTGGCCCGCACGCTGCCCGTCCCGCCCGTCCTTCGGCGCCATGCCGGCGCGTTGCTGGCCCTGCTCGCGTTTGCGCCATGGGCCTCGGCGCAGAGCCTGGCCGAGCTCGTCGAGCGTGCGCGCGGCCATGACGCGGTCTGGCAGGCGCGCCAGGCCGAAACCGATGCGGCCTACAGCCGCTCGGAGCAGGCGCGCGCGGGGCTGCTGCCTTCGGTCGGATTGCAGGTGGGAGCGAACCGCGCGCGCACCGAGATCAGCCAGCCGGCATTCACGCTCAGCGCCAACAGCCAGACCGCGACGCTCAACGCCGCGCAGCCGCTGTACCGCCCCGCCAACCGCATTGCCTACACCCAGGGCCAGCGCGGCTACGAGATCGCGCTCGCGCAGCGCGACGCGGCCGAGCAGGACCTGATCGTGCGCACCAGCCAGGCTTACTTCGATGTGCTGGGCGCCGAAGACGCGCTGCGCTTCGTGCAGGCGCAAAAGGATGCGGTGTCGCAGCAGCTGGCGTTTGCGCAGCGCAATTTCGATGTCGGCAACGCGACCATCACCGACTCGCGCGAGGCGCAGGCGCGCTTCGATCTGATCGTCGCGCAGGAGATCGCCACCGACAACGACCTGCGCGTCAAGCGCCTGGCGCTCGAGCAGCTCGTCGGCCTGCCGGGCGTGCGCCCGCTGCCGCTGGCCCTGCCCGTCGCGCTGCCGTCCCTTTCGCCCGCCGACCCGCAGGCCTGGGTCGATGTGTCGCTGGGCACCCAGCCGCAGCTGCGCCAAGCCCAGCTGGCGCTCGACGTCGCGCGGCTGGAAACGCGCAAGGCCGAAACCGGCCATCTGCCCACCGTCGATCTGCAGGCCGGTTACAGCGTCAACAACAACCCGCAGGGCACGATCACCGCGCCGCAGGGCGGCTACCGCGCCAAGACCGCCAGCGTCGGGGTGCAGTTGAACCTGCCGCTGTTTGCCGGCTTTTCGGTGCAAAACCGCATCAGGGAAACGTTGTCGCTCGAGCGCAAGTCCGAGGCCGATCTGGACCAGGCGCGGCGCAGCGTCGAGCAGTCCACGCGCACCGCCTTCTACGGCGTGCAGTCGGGCCAGGGCCAGGTGCGCGCGCTCGAAGCCGCCGAGCTTTCGAGCCAGAGCGCGCTCGACGCCAACCGGCTGGGCTATGAGGTGGGCGTGCGCATCAATATCGACGTGCTCAATGCGCAAAGCCAGCTCTACCAGACCAAGCGTGACCTGGCGCAGGCGCGCTACAACGTGATCCTGGGGCAGCTGCGGTTGCGCCAGGCGGCGGGCACTTTGAACAGCGATGATGTGCAGGCCGTCAATTCCCTTATTGCCGACACGCCAAACGCACCGCCAGCGGTGCCCGCAGCCGCGCGCTGAAAAACGCGCGTCAGCGCCGCGCAGTGCGCAGCAATTCCTCGACCGCCGCCGCCGTCGCCTGCGCCGCGCCGCGGTGCGCCTGCGCGAACTCCAGGCAATGGGCCACGGCCGCGGTGCGCGCCGGTACATCGTGCACCAGCGCCAGCGCCGCCTGCAGCCCGGCATCGAGATCGTCCACGCGCCGCGCCGCGCCCGCCGCGCAGGCCAGCTCCGCGGCTTCGGCGAAATTGAAGGTCGACGGGCCGACCAGCATCGGGCAGCCGCAGGCCGCGGCCTCGATCAGGTTCTGTCCGCCCAGCGGCGCAAAGCTGCCGCCAAGCAGCGCGGCATCGGCCATGCCGTAATACAGGGGCATCTCTCCCAGCGAGTCACCAAGCCACAGACATTCCTCGCCGGCCTGGGCCTGCGCGCGCGGCGGCGCGCCCAGCCACTCGCTGCGCCGCGACACGCGCAGCCCCGCGGCCTGCAGCGCCAGCGCCACGCCCTCGAAGCGCTGCGGGTGGCGCGGCACCACCAGCCACTGCACCTTGAGCGCCTGCGCGCCCAGGCGCCGCAGCGCGGCGATGAACAGGTCCTCCTCGCCTTCGCGGCTGCTGGCGAGCATCACGACGGGCCGCGCCGAGCGATGGCGCCACTGCGCGCCCTGCGCGAGCTGGCCCGCATCGGGCAGCACATCGAACTTGAGATTGCCCAGCACGGCGCGCACCGGTGCGGCCAGCGCGCGCAGCCGCTGGGCATCGCCCTGGGTCTGGGCCCAGACCGCGGCCAGCGACTGGTAGGCGGGCATGGACAGGGCCGAAAGTTTCAGGGCCTTGTCCAGCGAATGCGCGTTGAGCCGCGCATTGGCCAGCGCCAGCGGAATGCCATGCGCGCGGCAGGCAGCGGCCAGGTTGGGCCAGACTTCGGTTTCCATCAGCAGGCCGACGGCGGGGCGAAACTGCTGCACGAAGCGCTCCACCGCCGCGCGCGTGTCCCAGGGCTGCCAGACCTGCAGATCGCCGTGGCGCAGCAGCCTGGCACCCTCGGCGCGGCCCGTGGCCGTGCCATGGGTCAGCAGCAGCCGCATGTCGGGCCATTGCGCGCGCAATGCGGCAATCAGGATCGCTGCCGCGCGGGTCTCGCCCAGCGACACCGCATGTATCCAGATCCAGCGCCCCGCGCCATCGCGCCCCAGGCTCTCGGGCTGGTAGTGGCCAAAGCGCTCCTCGACCTTGAGCCCATAGCCGGGCTCGGCCTGCGCGCGCTGGCGCAGCTTGCGCCGCAGCAGCGGCTGGCCCGCCCAGGTCAGCGCCGAATAGAGCGCGCGCGCCCAATGCATCACAGGTTCAATGCGCGGCGCTGCCGACCTGCGCGCCGGGCTTGACGCGTTCGAGCAGCGCCAGCATGTCGGCCTCGATGCGCTTGAGTGCTTCAGGCGTATGCCCTTCGAAGCGCAGCACCAGCACCGGCGTGGTGTTGCTCGCGCGGATCAGGCCAAAGCCGTCCGGCCAGTCGACGCGCAGCCCGTCGATGGTGTTGAGCTGGGCCGGCGCGGCAAAGCTGCTCGCGGCCAGCGCCTGCAGCTCGGCCGTGAGGCGGTGCGGCTCGCCTTCCTCGCACGACACATTGAGCTCGGGCGTCGAATGGCTCGTGGGCAGCGCCTTGAGAAGCGCGCTCGGGTCGTCGCTGCGGCTGACGATCTCGAGCAGGCGGCAGCCCGCGTAGGTGCCGTCGTCGAAGCCGAACCAGCGCTCCTTGAAGAAGATATGGCCGCTCATCTCGCCGCCCAGCGGGGAGTCGAGCTCCTTCATGCGCGCCTTGATCAGCGAGTGGCCGGTCTTGAACATCACCGGCTCGCCGCCCGCTTCGCGGATCGCGGGCGCCAGGCGCTGGCTGCACTTGACGTCGAACACGATATGGCCGCCGGGCACGCGGGTCAGCACGTCGCGCGCAAACAGCATCATCTGGCGGTCGGGGAAGATATTGCTGCCGTCCTTGGTGACGATGCCCAGGCGGTCGCCGTCGCCGTCGAAGGCCAGGCCCAGCTCGGCATCGCTGCTGGCGAGCGCCGCCATCAGGTCGCGCAGGTTCTCGGGCTTGCTCGGGTCGGGATGGTGGTTGGGGAAATTGCCGTCGACTTCGGAAAACAGCTCGATCACCTCGCAGCCCAGCGCGCGGAAGATATCCGGCGCCGACGCCCCGGCCACGCCGTTGCCGCAGTCGACCACGATCTTCATGGGCCGCGCGAGCTTCACGTCGCCCACGATGCGCGCGCTGTAATCGGCCAGCACTTTGGCCTGGCGCACCGAGCCGCCAGGAAGCAGCTCCCAGCTTTCCTCTTCCATCGTGCGGCGCAGCGCCTGGATTTCCTCGCCATAAATCGCGCGGCCGGCCAGCACCATCTTCAGGCCGTTGTAGTCCTTGGGATTGTGGCTGCCCGTGACCTGGATGCCGCTCTGGCAAAGCGTCGCGGCCGCGTAGTACAGCATGGGTGTCGTTGCCAGGCCGATGTCGATCACCTCGATGCCGGCGGCCACCAGGCCGTCGATCAGCGCGGCGGCCAGCGACGGGCCTGACAGGCGGCCATCGCGGCCGACCGCCACCGTGGTCTGCCCTTCGGCCCGCGCGGCCTTGCCGAATGCCAGGCCCACGCCCCGCACGACTTCTTCGTTGAGGGTCGTCGGCACCACGCCGCGGATGTCATAGGCTTTGAAAATGGAAGGTGTCAGCTGCACGGATGGCTCTCGAAGAGAAAGGAAGAAATCATTGTAGGACGGCCCCTCGGGTATCCCCGTAGGCCGGCAAGCCAGGGTTTTACTTGACCAGCGCCAGCACGTCCTTGAACGCGGGATGCTCGCAGCCGCGCAGCCACTCGAACACGACCATCTCGGTCGTCACGAGCTCGACGCCGGCGCCGGCCAGCCGGTCGAAGGCCGCGTCGCGGTTGCGCTCGGTGCGCGAGCTGCAGGCATCCGTCACGACCCACACGTCGAACTCTTCCTCGACCAGGTGCAGCGCGGTCTGCAGCAGGCACACATGGGCCTCGCAGCCGGCCAGCACGATGGTGCCGCGCTCGGCTTCCTGGTTCTGGGGCTTTTGCAGATGCTTGGGCAGGCTGCGCGCGTTACCGCCCTGGGGCTTGGCCGGCGGGCGCAGCCATTCGCCCAGACCTTCCTCGACGGCGCTGAACTGCATCTTCGCCAGCGTCTTGGTGCACAGCTCGCGCAGCTGCGCGTCGTTGGCGCCGAGCTTCGAGGGGTTTTGCTCCGTGCCCCACACCGGCACTTCCAGCAGCTGCGCCGCGCGCGCCAGCAGCCGCGCATTGGCCAACACCGCCTCGGCTTCGAAAAGCGCCGGCATCAGGCGCTCCTGGTAATCCACCAGCACCAGTTGGGATTCAAGGGAGTCAAGCAACATGGAAATCTTTCTTTTGTACGGTCCGCAATGGCTGCATTGTCGCAGCCCGGGGGGGTCGGCAAGGCGTAAAAATCCGTGCGAATTCAGGACACGGGCGCAGGCCGCTGTAAGAAAAGACCGCACGGATGCGTATCAATTTTCGCCAGAGGCGATTTTTCATGCTAGTCTCCACACCCATGTCCCGATGGCTGTGTGTACTCCTCTTCTCCTGTGTCAGCGCCCATGCGGCGCCTGACGCCCGCTCCACCGACGATGATATCCAACGCCTGCTGGTCAGCAGAGGACTGATATCGCAAATCAACACCCAGTTGCATGAAGCCGGCCATAGCGTCGCTACACGCACTTCCGAGCTTGTTGGCGCTGCCATGGGCTTCCTGGGTGTTCCCTACCGCCGCGGCGGCAACAGCGCTGCGACTGGCTTCGATTGCAGCGGCTTCGTGCGGGCGATCTACTCGCAGACCGTGGGTCTGGTGCTGCCGCGCCGCGCCGACGAGCAGGCCAACGCCACGCAGAAAATCGACAAGAGCGACTTGCGCCCCGGCGATCTGGTGTTCTTCAACACCATGCGCCGTACCTTCAGCCACGTGGGCATCTATGTGGGCGAAGGCAATTTCATCCACTCACCGCGCTCCGGCGCCACGGTGCGCGTCGAGAGCATGCAGACGCCCTACTGGTCGCACCGCTTCGACGGCGCCCGTCGCGTCGAAACCGCGCAGCTGGTCGCCGATACCCTGAGCGTCAGTCGCTGAGCTTATTGCGCCGCGCGGCCCGCCGCGCCTTGGCCAGCAGCTGATCGGCGCGGGCGCTGCTGCCCACCGGCAAGTCCACGTCGGTGGTCTGCGCCACGCGAATGCAGTCGCGGATATGCTGCTCCCCGAGATAACGCAATGCCGCGTAGCCCATCGCCGCGGCCGCTGCCGTGCCGACGATGGGCACGAACTTGCCCAGCTGCTTGGCGGCCATGCGCGTTGCGACCTTCTGCACCAGGCGCACGATCATCTCGCGCGTGATCAGCTTGCCGATCAGCACCGACCCGACCACCGCTACTGCCTTTTGCACGCCTTCGCGCCGCGAGGGCTCGAGTGCATCGATCTGCGCGGCGCTCAGGCCGAACTCCTGACTGATGCGCGGCATCAGGCGCGACAGCAGCGCTGCGTCGAAGGCCCAGTCGAGGCCGGGGATCGGAATGCTGCTGACGAACGCGCCGGCCAGCGCACGCCGGTGCAGCAGCTGGCGCGAGCGCAGCGCCGCAGCCTCGATCTGTGCCTCGCGCGCAGGTGTCAGCGCATCTGTGGATTCAAGGCTGCTGCTCATCGGTCGGAAGTCTTTCCACGCACGAATTGGTAGATGACCAGCAGCACGATCGCGCCGACCACGGAGGCGATCCAGCCAGCGGCATCGCCCTGCTGATACCAGCCCATGGCCACGCCGATGTAGCTGGCAAGAAAGGCGCCGGCGATGCCGAGCAGGATGGTCATGATCCAGCCCAGGCTGTCATCGCCGGGTTTGATGGCCCGCGCGATCAGGCCCACGATGAGGCCGACAATCAAGGTTCCGAGAAGAGAGAACATAAGGCAGGCTCCTTGAGATGGTGGGTTTGACATCCACTCTAGTCCCGTGGCTGCAAGCGGCTCTGTCGGACAGAGGCTTAACCTGTTTGCACACCCAGGCGGGCATTTGTGCCGTGCCGGCCACTGCCGCCTTGCCAGCGTGGCATGGCGCTGCGCCGCACGCGCCAAATCATCCGCGCCGTCAGGGCCTCTGAGGCCCGCATCCTGGCCGCGGACTTACCATGATTTCGCGGCAGATAGAACGCATTTCGCGTCATTGCCCCGGGGATCCACGGCGCGCACCGCGCTGCCTGGGCTCAGGCCCGGGCAGCGCCCATGGTGAGTGGCTTGCATCCCCAATCCTTGGGAGGTGCTCAACATGTATCGATGCCACTGCCAGTTCATTCCGGACGACCTGCTCGAGCGTCTGGCCTGCGACCCAGCGCTGTCGAAGGAGATCTGCGCGAACGCGTCTTACTCGGCGCAGCTGAGCCAGCGCCTCCGTGATATCCGGGTGCAGACCAAGAAGCTTGCCGGTTTCGTGCTCGAACACCACAATCTCGTGCAGCTCACGGAAAACCCCGAAGTCACCGTGTTCGACTGCAAGCGCACGCAGAGCCTGCCCGGCCTGCAGATCAAGACCCCGCTGGAGTCCAAGGACGAGACGGTCAAGCGCACCTATACCGAAACCGACCACATGGCCACCTTTCTGCGCGAGATATTCAAGCGCAACTCGATCGACGATGCGGGCATGACCCTGATGTCCTCGGTGCACTACGGGCGCAAGTACAACAACGCGATGTGGAACGGGCTGCAGATGATCTACGGCGACGGGGACGGCTCGCTGTTCATCGACTTCACCACCGGCACCGATGTGATCGGGCACGAGCTGGCCCATGGCATCACGCAGTACACGCTGCAGCTCGACTACGACGACGAGCCCGGCGGCCTCAATGAAAGCATGTCGGACTGCTTTGGCTCGATGTTCCGCCAGTGGCGTCTCAAGCAGGACTCGGTCAGCGCCGACTGGCTGATCGGCAAGGAGGTCGTCGGCCCGGTCACGCGCGAGCGCGGCTACACCTGCCTGCGCGACATGTCCGACCCCGGAGGCAGCCACTGCCTGTCGCCCCAGCCCGCGCATTACAGGGACCTCAAGCCCGGCCAGGACCCGCACTACACCAGTGGACCGCCGAACCTCGCGTTCAGCACCGCCTGCAAGCAGATGGGCGGCAACAGCTGGGAGACCATCGGCAAGATCTGGTACCACGTGATGACGACGGCCGGCCTGTTGCCGCGCATGGGCATGAAGGACTTCGCGGAGAAATCCCGGCAGGCAGCCACCGACCTGTTCGGCAATAACTGCGCGGCCTTTGCCGCGGTCGATGCCGGCTGGAAGAAGGTAGGGCTGTGATGAAAGCCCAGCTGGCGTCCACGAGTCCGGTTTCGGGGTGGGGCCGCATCGACATCGAGCGTTTTGGCGGACTGGCGGCTTACGGCATGCCGGGCTCGCGCATCCGCAGCCGTGGTTTCATCATGGCCAAGGACCTGAGCATCTCGGACCAGGCGCTGCTGCGCGAGCTTTTCCTGAGCCCGGCAGAAGCGCCTTCGTGGCTGCGCGATTCGTTTCGCTACCATCTCACGCGGCAAAGCGACTGTGGTCCCCAGACCGTGATCGTGGGCGAGTCCGGCGTGCCCGAAAGCATCCGCGACGCCGTGCATGACGAGCTCCTGCCGCGCGACCCCACGCCGCCACCCAGGTCGCCCGACAGGAAAGCGCCCGAGGACACGCCGGCCGACAACAAGCCGGCCAAGAACGTGCCGCGCAAACCCGCGCCCGATCCCCCGCCCGACACCACGCCATGAAAAAACCGCGCAGCCCCCTGCGGGACTGCGCGGTCTGTTTTCCGCCGCAGCGGCTTACTTCCTCACGGGCGGCACATCGGTGCAGCTGCCATGCGCGACTTCCGCGGCCATGCCGATGCTCTCGCCGAGCGTCGGGTGCGGATGGATGGTCTTGCCGATATCCACCGCGTCGGCGCCCATCTCGATCGCCAGCGCGACCTCGCCGATCATGTCGCCCGCGTGCGTGCCGACCATGCCGCCGCCCAGGATGCGGCCGTGGCCATGGGCCTCGGGCGAATCATCGAACAGCAGCTTGGTCACGCCTTCGTCGCGGCCATTGGCAATGGCCCGGCCCGATGCGGCCCAGGGGAACAGGCCCTTCCTGACCTTGATGCCCTGCGCCTTGGCCTGGTCCTCGGTCAGCCCCACCCATGCGACTTCGGGGTCGGTGTAGGCGACGCTCGGGATCACGCGCGCATTGAATGCGGCCGCGGCCAGTTCCTTGTTGCCCTGCTGCTCGCCGGCAATGACTTCGGCCGCGACATGGGCCTCGTGCACCGCCTTGTGCGCGAGCATCGGCTGGCCGACGACATCGCCGATCGCAAAGATATGCGGCGCGCTGGTGCGCATCTGGATGTCGACGGGAATGAAGCCGCGGTCGGTGACGGCAACGCCCGCGGCCTCGGCCGCGATCTTCTTGCCGTTGGGCGTGCGGCCCACGGCCTGCAGCACCAGGTCGTAGGTCTGCGGCTCGGGGGCTGCGCCGCCCTCTTCGGCGGCGGCAAACGTGACCTTGATGCCCTCGGGCGTGGCAACGGCTCCCACGGTCTTGGTCTTGAGCATGATGTTGTCAAAACGCGGCGCGTTCATCTTCTGCCAGATCTTGACCAGGTCGCGGTCGGCGCCCTGCATCAGGCCGTCCATCATCTCCACCACGTCCAGGCGCGCGCCCAGCGTCGAATACACCGTGCCCATTTCCAGGCCGATGATGCCGCCGCCCAGGATCAACATGCGCTTGGGAACTTCCTTGAGCTCGAGCGCGCCCGTGGAATCCACCACGCGCGGGTCCTCGGGCATGAACGGCAGGCGCACGGCCTGCGAGCCCGCAGCAATGATCGCGTTCTTGAACTGCACGACCTGGCTCGTGCCGGCGCGCTCGGTGCCCTCGCCCTGTGTCGCTTCCACGGACAGGTGGTGGCTGCCGACGAACTGGCCGTAGCCGCGCAGCACGGTGACCTTGCGCATCTTCGCCATCTGCGCCAGGCCGCCGGTCAGCTTGCCGATGACCTTGCCCTTGTGACCGCGCAAGGTATCGATGTTGACCTGGGGCGCGCCGAAATCGATGCCCGCGGCCGACAGGTGCTTGACCTCGTCCATCACCGCCGCCACGTGCAGCAGCGCCTTCGAGGGGATGCAGCCGACGTTCAGGCACACGCCGCCGAGCGTCGCATAACGCTCGACCAGCACGACCTTCAGGCCCAGATCGGCCGCGCGGAACGCTGCCGAGTAGCCGCCCGGGCCGCCGCCGATCACAACGACGTCGCACTCGACATCGGCCGCGGCGCCGCCGTACTGCTGGGGCACGGGTGCGGGCACGGCCGGGGCTGCGTCTGCGGACGGCGTGGGCAGCGCCACCGCCGGCGCGGGGGCCGGGGCAGCGCTGGCTGGCGCAGCAGCGGGAGCCGGCGCGGCGGCTTGAGCAGGAGCAGGAGCAGAAGCCGCTGGAGCAGGAGCGGGAACCGCGCCCTCTTCCTGCGCTTCCAGTGTCAGCACCACGCTGCCCTGGGCAATCGCGTCGCCGATCTTCACGCGCAGCTCCTTGACGGTGCCGGCGTGCGAGGACGGGATTTCCATCGAGGCCTTGTCGGACTCGACGGTGATCAGGCTCTGGTCCACGGCAACGGTGTCGCCGGGCTGCACCAGCAGTTCGATGACGCCGACGCTGTCGAAATCGCCGATGTCGGGAACCTTGATATCAATGATGGCCATCTGCATGACTCCTTACAGCACGATGCGGCGGTAATCCGCCAGCAGCTGGCCCAGATAGGCGTTGAAGCGCGCAGCCAGCGCGCCGTCGATGACGCGATGGTCGTACGACAGCGACAGCGGCAGCTGCAGGCGCGGCACGAACTGCTTGCCGTCCCAGACCGGCTTCATCTGGCCCTTGGACAGGCCCAGGATCGCCACTTCGGGCGCGTTCACGATGGGCGTGAAGTGCGTGCCGCCAATGCCGCCGAGCGACGAGATCGAGAAACAGCCGCCCTGCATGTCGCCGCCGCCGAGCTTGCCGTCGCGCGCCTTCTTGGCCAGCTCGCCCATTTCCTGGCTGATCTGCATGATGCCCTTCTTGTCGGCATCCTTGAGCACCGGCACCACCAGGCCATTGGGCGTGTCCGCCGCGAAGCCGATGTTGAAGTACTGCTTGTAGACCAGCGTGTCGCCGTCGAGGCTGGCGTTGAACTCGGGGAATTTCTTCAGCGCCGCGACCACGGCCTTGATCACGAAAGCCAGCATAGTCACCTTGACGCCGCTCTTCTCGTTTTCCTTGTTGGTCGACACGCGGAAGGCTTCGAGCTCGGTGATGTCCGCTTCGTCATTGTTGGTGACGTGCGGGATCATGACCCAGTTGCGGTGCAGGTTCGCGCCGCTGATCTTCTTGATGCGGGACAGCTCCTTGCGCTCGACCGGGCCGAACTTGGCGAAGTCGACCTTGGGCCAGGGCAGCAGGTCCAGACCCGCGCCGCCGGCCGCGGCAGGCGCCGCTGCCTTGGGTGCCGCAGCGCCCTGGGCCTTGGTCTGCACCGTGCCGCTCATCACCTGCTTGGTGAAGGCCAGCACATCGGCCTGGGTGATCCGGCCCTTTTGCGCCGTACCGGTGATTTCTTCCAGCGGCACGCCGAGCTCGCGCGCAAAGCGGCGCACCGAAGGCGAGGCATGGGGCAGCTTGCCCGAAGGCGCGACCGTGGGGTTGTGCGCGGGCAGCGCCGCCGCCGGGGCCGGAGCCTGGGCTGCTGCCGGTGCCGGTGCGGCGGCGGCAGGGGCCGGTGCCGCAGCAGCAGGGGCTGGGGCCGGTGCGGGAGCCGGTGCGGAGGACGAGTCGCCCGCGCCAGCCGCGCCTTCGATCTCACCGATCACATCGCCGATATTGACCGTGTCGCCGACCTTGAGGGTCAGCGCCTTGATGACGCCGGCCGCGGGGGACGGAATTTCCATCGAGGCCTTGTCGGACTCGACGGTGAACAGCGACTGCTCGGCCGTCACGGTATCGCCGACCTTGACCAGGATCTCGGTCACGGCCACGTCCTTGAAGTCGCCGATATCGGGGATCTTCAGCGGCGTGCTCTGGGCTGCGGCAGCCGGAGCAGCGGCAGGCGCCGGAGCCGGTGCTCCAGCCGCCGGCGCCGGCGCGGGAGCGTCGGTCGGGGGCGCTTCGGTCACTGGAGCCTCCGGTGCCTCGGCTTCGGCCACCGGGGCCGCAGCCGGCGCTGGCGCCTCGGCGGGCGCCGCAGCGGGCGCAGGCGCCGCCTCGGCGCTTTCGATCACCGCGATGACCGAGCCCTGCTTGACCTTGTCGCCCAGCGCCACGCGCAGTTCCTTGAGCACGCCCGCGTGGCTCGACGGGATCTCCATCGAGGCCTTGTCGGATTCGACGGTGAGCAGCGACTGCTCGGCCTTGATCGTGTCGCCGACCTGCACCAGCACCTCGATCACCGACACCTCGTCGAAATCACCGATGTCCGGAATTTGAATGTCTACCATTGCCATATCTGTCTCCCGGATTTCTTAGGCGTACAGCGGGTTGATCTTGTCGACCTGGATGCCGTACTTGGCAATCGCTTCGGCCACCTTGGTCATCGGCAGCTGGCCGCCATCGGCCAGGGCGCGCAGCGCCGCCACGACGATGTAATGACGATCGATCTCGAAGTGCTCGCGCAGCTTGCGGCGGAAGTCCGAGCGGCCGAAACCGTCCGTGCCCAGCACCTTGTAGATGCGGCCCTTGGGGATGTAGGCGCGGATCTGCTCGGCATAGGCCTTCATGTAGTCGGTCGAGGCAATGACCGGGCCGGTGCTGGTGGCCAGCTGCTGCGTGGCAAACGCCTGGCGCGGCGTCTCCAGCGGGTGCAGCAGGTTCCAGCGGTCCACGTCCTGGCCGTCGCGCGTCAGTTCGTTGAAGCTCGGGCAGCTCCACACGTCGGCGGCAATGCCCCAGTCGCTCAGCAGCAGTTCCTGCGCGAACATCGATTCGCGCAGGATCGTGCCCGAGCCCAGCAGCTGCACGCGCAGGCCGGTGCTCGGCACCTTGATGCCGGGCTTGCACTGGTACATGCCCTTGATGATCTGCTGCTCGGTGCCGGGCGTGAGGCCGGGCATCGGGTAGTTCTCGTTGAGCAGCGTCAGGTAGTAGAAGACGTTTTCCTGCTCCTGCACCATGCGGCGCAGGCCTTCCTGCATGATCACCGCGACTTCGTGCGCGAAGGTCGGGTCGTAGCTGATGCAGTTGGGCACGGTGTTGGCCAGGATGTGGCTGTGGCCGTCTTCGTGCTGCAGGCCTTCGCCGTTGAGCGTCGTGCGCCCCGAGGTGCCGCCGAGCAGGAAGCCGCGCGCCTGCATGTCGCCGGCCGCCCAGGCCAGGTCGCCCACGCGCTGGAAACCAAACATCGAGTAGTACACGTAGAACGGCACCATGATCCGGTTGCTGGTGCTATAGCTCGTCGCGGCAGCGATCCAGCTGGACATGCCGCCGGCTTCGTTGATGCCTTCCTGCAGGATCTGGCCGGCCTTGTCTTCCTTGTAGTACATGACCTGGTCTTTGTCGACCGGGGTGTACTGCTGGCCTGCGGGGTTGTAGATGCCGATCTGGCGGAACAACCCTTCCATGCCGAAGGTGCGGGCTTCGTCGACCAGGATCGGCACGACGCGCGGGCCGATCTCCTTGTCGCGCAGCAACTGCGTGAGGAAACGCACATAGGCCTGCGTGGTCGAGATCTCACGGCCTTCGGGCGTGGGGTCGAGAATCGCCTTGAAGGTTTCCAGCGCGGGCGCGGTGAACTGCTCGTCGGCCTTGACGCGGCGCTTGGGCAGGTAGCCGCCCAGGGCCTGGCGGCGCTCGTGCAGGTACTTCATTTCCGGGGTGTCGTCGGCCGGCTTGTAGAACGGCAGGTCGGCGATCTGGCTGTCGGGCACGGGAATGTTGAAGCGGTCGCGGAAGGCCTTGATGTCCTCGTCGCCGAGCTTCTTGGTCTGGTGCACGGTGTTCTTGCCTTCACCGATCTTGCCCATGCCGAAACCCTTGACGGTCTTGACCAGCAGCACCGTGGGCTGGCCCTTGTGCTCGTTGGCCGCGTGGAAGGCCGCATAGACCTTCTGCGAGTCATGGCCGCCGCGGCGCAGGTTCCAGATCTCGTCGTCGCTCATGTGCTCGACCATCTTCAGCGCGCGTGGATCGCGGCCGAAGAAGTTCTTGCGCACGTAGGCGCCGTCGTTGGCCTTGAACGACTGGTAGTCCCCGTCGTTGCATTCCATCATCAGCTTGCGCAGCACGCCGTCCTTGTCCTTGGCCAGCAGCTCGTCCCAGCCCTTGCCCCAGATCAGCTTGATGACGTTCCAGCCCGAGCCGCGGAATTCGCCTTCGAGTTCCTGGATGATCTTGCCGTTGCCGCGCACCGGGCCGTCCAGGCGCTGCAGGTTGCAGTTGATCACGAAGATCAGGTTGTCGAGCTTTTCGCGCGCGGCCAGCGAGATCGCGCCGAGCGACTCGACTTCGTCCATTTCGCCGTCGCCGCAGAACACCCAGACCTTGCGGTTCTCGGTGTTGGCAATGCCGCGGGCGTGCAGGTACTTGAGGAAGCGCGCCTGGTAGATCGCCATCAGCGGGCCCAGGCCCATCGACACCGTGGGGAACTGCCAGAACTCGGGCATCAGCTTCGGGTGCGGGTAGCTCGACAGGCCCTTGCCGTCCACTTCCTGGCGGAAGTTCAGCAGCTGCTCTTCGGTGATGCGGCCTTCGAGGTAGGCGCGCGCGTAGATGCCGGGGGACACATGGCCCTGGATGTAGAGGCAGTCGCCGCCGTGGTTTTCGCTCTCGGCATGCCAGAAATGGTTGAAGCCCGCGCCGAACATGTTGGCCAGCGAGGCAAAGGAGCCGATGTGGCCGCCCAGGTCGCCGCCTTCGGGCGGGTGGATGCGGTTGGCCTTGACGACCATCGCCATCGCGTTCCAGCGCATGTAGGCGCGCAGGCGGGCTTCGATCTCGAGGTTGCCCGGACAGCGTGCTTCCTGCGACGTCTCGAGCGTGTTCACATAGCCCGTGGTGGCCGAGAACGGACGGTCGACGCTGTTCTGGCGCGCATGTTCGAGCAGCTCCTCGAGCAGCGCGTGGGCGTACTGGGCGCCCTCGCGGTCGATGACGGCGGACAGCGCGTCCATCCATTCGCGGGTTTCTTGCTGATCGGTGCTGGCCACGGGGGTGGCGCCGGCGCCGGCCTGGGGGTCGGTCTGAGCTGTCATGGTGTCTCCTGCAATAGGCGGTAAACGAACACTGCGCGTTGCGCCCATTGTCATCGGCCAGGAACACCCCTGCCAAATACCCAATCAGCTGCCTTGCGCGAACGGCCGCACACGGGCCGTCACTGGATGAATTTGGACGGAAGTTTCGCACATTTTCAGCGAATTTCAAATGATGCTTTTCTGTTTCACAATATGAAATATTGCTGCAAACGCACAATTTCCCTGGAGTGCGCGAGCGCCAATCCGGACGGGGCTCCTCTACACTCTGGCCATGGATCCGACCCCCGCCAAGCCCGCTGCCCCAAGCACCCTCACCGATACCCTGGTCCCCTCGCCCGCACGCTGGTGGCGCAACTGGTGGCGCAGCCTCTCGCCCACGCGCCAGGACCGTTTTGCCGCGCTTGCGCCGCTGGCCGCAGTGCTGATGTTTCTCGCAGCAATAGTCGTTGCATTCTGGTATCTGCGCGTGGAGGAAGTCGAGCGCGAGCAGGAAGCATTGCGCCGCGATGTCGAATATGCGCAGCAGCGCGTGCGCCTGCGCCTGCTCGAGCGCCAGGAGCAGCTGATGCGCGTGGCGCGCGACATCGCCAACCAGGAGATGGGCAAGGGCGACTTCGCGCGCCGCAGCGAGGCGCTGATCACGCAGTATCCCGAGCTGCAGTCGATCACCTGGATCGACGAGCGCCAGCGCATCCGCGCGAGCCACGCGGCGCCCACGGTACACAGCGAACAGCTGCGCATCGTCGGCGACACCCTCAAGCCCGGCGACACCGCCAAGACCTATGCACTGGTGCAGGACCTGCAGCAGCCGGTCTATGCGCAATCGGTCGGCGTGCCGGGCGAGCCCGCGCCGCTGCTGCAGCTGCAGGTGCCGCTCAACAGCACCGGCGGCTTCGGCGGCGTGGTGCTGGGCGAGTATTCGGTCGACAGCCTGCTGCGCTACGGCACGCCGACCGAGGTGCTCGCGCGCTACGCCGTGACCATGCTCGATGGCAGCGGCGCGCTGCTCGCCGGCACCGCCCTGCCCGGGCGCGCGAGCGGCAACCCGCTGCGCTGGTGGAACGAACACGCCAACGAATATGAGGTGCCGGTCTCGCCCGTGGGCAGCGGACTGGTGCTGCGCGCCCAGGCCTACCGCACTTCGCTGGGCTTTGTCGGCAACAGCCTGTTCTGGCTGGTCGGCGCGCTCAGCGCGATGACCGCCTGGCTGCTGCTGGCGACCTGGCGCCACACGCGCCGGCGCATGCGCACCCAGGAGGCGCTGGTGGCCGAAACCAACTTCCGCCGTGCGATGGAGAACTCGGTGCTCACCGGCATGCGCGCGCTCGACCTCGAGGGCCGCATCACCTATGTGAACGCCGCGTTCTGCCAGATGACGGGCTGGAGCGAAAGCGATCTGGTCGGCCAGCTGCCCCCCTACAGCTACTGGCCCAGCAACGAATACGACAGCCTGCGCCTGAAGCTGCGCGACGAGCTCAGCGGCAAGACCATCGTCGGCGGCTTCCAGGTGCGGGTGCAGCGCAAGAACGGCACACAGTTCGACGCGCGCCTGTATGTCTCGCCGCTGATCGATGCGCACGGCCAGCACACCGGCTGGATGTCGTCGATGACCGACATCACTGAACCCAACCGCATCCGCGAGCAGCTGTCGGCCTCGCACGAGCGCTTCACCATCGTGCTCGAGGCGCTCGATGCGTCGGTGTCCGTCGCGCCGCTGGGCAGCGCCGAGCTGCTGTTCGCCAACAAGCTCTACCGCCAGTGGTTCGGCTCCCAGACCGATGGCCACCTGCAGCTCGTCGCCCAGGCCGGCGTGCTGCCCTCGCGCCACGCCGACACCGGCATGGACGACGAAGACGGGCTGATGGGTCTGCCCACCGATCCTCTGACGAGCGCGCGCAGCGAGAACGCCGAGATCTTCCTGCCCGAGCTGGGCAAATGGCTCGAAGTGCGCTCGCGCTACCTGAGCTGGGTCGACGGGCGCCTGGCGCAGATGGTCATTGCCACCGACATCACGCCGCGGCGCCTGGCGCAGGAGCAGGCCGCACGCCAGGCCGAGCATGCGCAGTCGATCAGCCGCCTGATCACGATGGGCGAGATGGCCTCGAGCGTCGCGCACGAGCTCAACCAGCCGCTCACCGCGATCAGCAACTACTGCAGCGGCATGATCTCGCGCAGCCAGAGCGGCCAGCTGAGCCAGGAGATGCTGCTCACCGCGCTGCAGAAAACCGCGCACCAGGCGCAGCGCGCGGGCCAGATCATCCAGCGCATCCGCGCCTTCGTGAAGCGCAGCGAACCCAACCGCACGCTCGCGCGCGTGGCCGACATGGTCAGCGAGGCCGTGGAGCTGGCCGACATCGAGCTGCGCCGGCACAACGTGCGCCTGACCCATCGCGTGGCCGAGCGGCTGCCACCGGTCATGGCCGACACCATCCTGATCGAGCAGGTGCTGATCAACCTGATGAAGAACGGCGCCGAGTCGATCGAGAACTCGCAGCGCCCGGGCCACCAGCGCAGCGTCGACCTGAGCGTGCTGCCGCGCGAGATCGAGGGCCAGCAGGTCGTCGAGTTCACGGTGCAGGACACGGGCAAGGGCTTGCCGCCCGAGGTGCTCGACCGCTTGTTCGAGGCGTTCTTCACCACCAAGAGCGAAGGCATGGGCATGGGACTGAACCTGTGCCGCAGCATCGTCGAGTCGCACCATGGACGCATGCGCGCGGAGAACCTCTACAATGGGCCGGATGTCATAGGCTGCCGTTTCACGTTCTGGTTGCCGCTTGCGGCGCCCGTGGATGCGACAACACTCACCACAACGAGGACGATTGCATGAGTTTGATTCCCAAAAAAGGCACTGTTTATGTGGTGGACGACGACGAAGCCGTCCGCGATTCGCTGCAGTGGTTGCTTGAAGGCAAGGACTATCGCGTGCGCTGCTTCGATGCAGCCGAATCGTTTCTCGCGCGCTACGACCCGCGCGAAGTCGCCTGCCTGATCGTCGACATCCGCATGGGCGGCATGACCGGGCTCGAACTGCAGGACCGGCTGATCGAGCGCAAGTCACCGCTGCCGATCGTGTTCATCACCGGCCACGGCGACGTGCCGATGGCCGTGAACACCATGAAGAAGGGCGCGCTGGACTTCATCCAGAAGCCGTTCAACGAGGAAGAGCTGCTGGGCCTGGTCGAGCGCATGCTGGACCACGCGCGCGAGGCCTTTGCCGGCCACCAGCAGGCCGCGAGCCGCGACGCGCTGCTGTCCAAGCTCACCAGCCGCGAAGCCCAGGTGCTCGAGCGCATCGTCGCCGGCCGCCTGAACAAGCAGATCGCCGACGATCTGGGCATCAGCATCAAGACGGTGGAGGCGCACCGCGCCAACATCATGGAAAAGCTCAATGCCAACACCGTGGCCGATTTGCTGAAGATTGCCTTGGGACAATCCCAACCCGCCGGCAAGGTCGCCGCCTAAATATGCCTCACCCCCTGAGCCGCTTACGCGGCTTCCCCCTCTCAACCTTCGGTGGAGGGGGACGGCAGCCTCGGTGCGGGGCGGCCCTTCCTCGCTGCCCCTGAGCTAGGCCCTGCCAGTTGCAGAGACTGCGGGCATTGCCAGCGTTGGGTGAGTGCATCGCAGACCCTGTTTAAAATTGCGGCAGGTCCACGGCTGCTAGCGCCCTCGAGGCGCTAGCAGCATTTTTTATTGAGATTTCAGACATGACAGCCCAACTCATCGACGGCAACGCCCTCTCCCGCCAACTGCGCTCGGAAGTCGCCACCCGCGCCGCGGCGCTCAAGGCGCGCGGCGTCACTGCCGGCCTTGCCGTGGTGCTGGTGGGCGACAACCCGGCCAGCCAGGTCTACGTGCGCAACAAGGTCAAGGCCTGCGAGGAATCGGGCCTGCACTCGGTGCTCGAGAAGTACGACGCGAGCATGAGCGAGGCCGAGCTGCTGGCGCGCGTCGAGGCGCTCAACAACGATCCCGCAATCCACGGCATCCTGGTGCAGTTGCCGCTGCCCGCGCATATCGACGACCACAAGGTCATCGAAGCGATCTCGCCGCTCAAGGATGTCGACGGTTTTCACGTTGCGAGCGCCGGTGCGCTGATGGTCGGCGAAGTCGGCTTCAAGGCCTGCACGCCCTACGGCTGCATGAAGATGCTCGAGTCCATCGGCATGAAAGACCTGCGCGGCAAGCACGCCGTGGTCATCGGCCGCTCGAACATCGTCGGCAAGCCGATGGCCATGATGCTGCTGCAGGCCAATGCCACCGTGACCGTCTGCCACAGCGGCACCGCCGATCTCGCAGCGATGACGCGCCAGGCCGATGTCGTGGTGGCCGCCGTCGGCAAGCGCGACGTGCTGACGGCCGACATGGTCAAGCCCGGCGCGGTGGTGATCGACGTCGGCATGAACCGCAATGACGCCGGCAAGCTTTGCGGCGACGTGGATTTCGAGGGTGTCAAGGAAGTCGCGGGCTACATTACCCCTGTGCCGGGCGGTGTGGGTCCGATGACGATTACGATGCTTTTGGTCAATACCATGGAAGCGGCCGAGAGGGCTTGAGCCCCTGCGCTTGAAATCACCAGTTACGTCGTCAAATAAACACGCATGAGCAATCCACTTCTCGACAAAACCGACCTGCCCCTGTTCGACCGCATCCAGCCCGAACATGTGCAGCCCGCGATCAGCCAATTGATGGAGCAGGCCAGCCAGGCGCTGGAGACGGTGACCGCGGCGGACTTTCCCGCGCGGTGGGAAGCGATTGCCGGCGTCCTTGACGTCGCGACCGAGAAGTTCTCGAGCGCCTGGGGCGCGGTGAGCCACCTCAACAGCGTGGCCGACACGCCCGAGCTGCGCGCGGCCTACAACGAGATGCTGCCCGTGGTCACCGAGTTCTGGACCCGCCTGGGTGCCGACGAGCGGCTGTATGCCAAGTACAAGGCGATCGACCCCTCCGTGCTCAATACCGAGCAGCGCCGTGCCTGGGACAACGCGATCCGCAACTTCGTGCTCTCGGGCGCCGAGCTGCAGGGCGAAGCCAAGGCGCGCTTCGCGCAGATCCAGGAACGCTCGGCCGAGCTGAGCCAGAAGTTCAGCGAGAACGCGCTCGACGCGACCGATGCGTTTGCCTATTACGCGACGCTCGAAGAGCTCGAAGGCGTGCCCGCCGATGTGCAGCAGGCCGCGCGCACCGCGGCCGAGGCCGAAGGCCAGGCCGGCTACAAGCTCACGCTGAAGATGCCCTGCTACCTGCCGGTGATGCAGTTCGCGCGCCGCAGCGCGCTGCGCGAGACGCTCTACAAGGCTTATGTGACGCGCGCCTCCGACCAGTCCACGGGCGACGCGCAAAAATTCGACAACAGCGCCAACATCCGCGAGATCCTGGCGCTGCGCCTGGAAGAAGCGCAGCTGCTGGGCTATGCGAACTTCGCCGAGCTGTCGCTGGTCACGAAGATGGCCAAGTCGCCGGCCGAAGTCATCACCTTCCTGCGCGACCTCGCGCGCCGCGCGCGCCCCTATGCCGAAAAGGATGTGGCCGACCTGCGCGCCTTTGCCGCTGCGGAGCTCGGCCTGGCCGATCCCCAGCCCTGGGACTGGAGCTATGTCGCCGAGAAGCTCAAGGAAGCGCGCTATGCGTTCAGCGAGCAGGAGGTCAAGCAATATTTCCCCGCGCCCAAGGTGCTGGCCGGCCTGTTCAAGATCGTCGAGGACCTGTTCGAGGTCAGCATCCGCCGCGATGTCGCTCCCGTCTGGAATCCCGCCGTCGAGTTCTACCGCATCGAGCGCGCGAGCGCCCAGGGCCCGCAGCTCGTCGGCCAGTTCTATCTGGACCAGCCCGCGCGCAAGGGCAAGCGCGGCGGCGCCTGGATGGACGACGTGCGCGCGCGCTGGCTGCGCCCCGACACCCACCAGCTGCAGACCCCGGTCGCGCACCTGGTGTGCAACTTCGCCGAGGGCGTCGACGGCAAGCCCGCGCTGCTCACGCATGATGACGTGATCACGCTGTTCCATGAAACCGGCCACGGCCTGCACCACCTGCTGACCCAGGTCAACGAACGCGATGTCTCGGGCATCAGCGGCGTCGAGTGGGATGCGGTCGAGCTGCCGAGCCAGTTCATGGAGAACTTCTGCTGGGAGTGGAACGTGCTCGAGCACATGACGGCGCATGTCGACACCGGCGAGCCGCTGCCGCGCGCGCTGTTCGACAAGCTGCTGGCGGCCAAGAACTTCCAGAGCGGCATGGGCACGCTGCGCCAGATCGAGTTCTCGCTGTTCGACATGCTGCTGCACACCGTCAACCCGCCGGTCGAGGACATCATGCCGCTGCTGGCGCAGGTGCGCGCCGAGGTCGCGGTGCTGCCCGCGCCGCCCTACAGCCGCACGGCCCACACCTTCAGCCATATCTTCGCGGGTGGCTACGCGGCGGGCTACTACAGCTACAAGTGGGCCGAGGTGCTGAGCGCCGATGCCTACGCGGCCTTCGAGGAAACCGCGCTGCCCGACGGCAGCAACGCGCCCGACACCGGCCGGCGCTACCGCGCGGCGATTCTCGAAGCCGGCGGCAGCCGCTCGGCCATGGACTCGTTCAAGGCCTTCCGCGGCCGCGAGCCCTCGCTCGATGCGCTGCTGCGCCACCAGGGCATGGCCGAGCCCGAAGCCGCCTGAAGCGCGCGCGGGGGGCTTCGTGCCCCTTGCGCGGTGTGCTGCCCACTTGCCAAGACCTGCAATGCACCTTCTGCCCTCATCCCACCGCTTGCTGCTGCTGGCTGCCGCTGGCCTGGCGCTGGCTGCCTGCCTGGCGCAGGAGGCGGCGGCGCAGATGATCTACCGCAGCGTCGGCCCCGACGGGCGCATGACCTTTTCCGACCGCGAGCTCAACGCGCCGCGCGCCGCCGTGTCCGTGGCCGACGCGCGCGCGCCGACTGCGGCGGCGGCCGACGCGCTGCCCTTTGCGCTGCGTGAAGTGCAGGCGCGCTTTCCCGTGACGCTTTATGCCGCCAGCAACTGCAGTCCCTGCGCCAGCGCGCGTGCGCTGCTGACGCTGCGCGGCATTCCCTTCACCGAGTTCAGCGTGCAGACCGAAGCCGACGCGCAGACCCTGCGCGCGCTCAGCGGCCAGGACCTGTTGCCCTTCGCGACCATTGGCCAGCAGCATGTCCGCGGGTTTGCCGCCGACGAATGGCGCCAGTACCTCGATGCCGCCGGTTATCCGCAGACCTCCGCCCTGCCCTCGAACTACCGCGCGCCCGCGCCGCGCGCGCTGGCGCCCGTCACGCCGGCGGCGCCAGGAGCAGCGGCTCTGGCTGCCGCCCCCGCACGCCGCGGCGCGCCCACACCGCTGCCCTCCACCAGCCGCGTGACCCCGACCAATCCCGCGGGACTGAGCTTCTAGGGCGCAAAGCGCGGCAGCTTGCGCAGCTCATCCACGCGCAGGCCCTGGCGGTCCATCACGCGCGGCACCAGGAAGTCGCGCCAGCGCTGCTCGAAGGCATCGACCTGATCGAGATAGCGCACATGGCTCGCGGCATCGGTGCCCGCAAGGCGCTCGCCAAGCAGCACCAGTGCGAGCCCCGGTGACAGCCAGGCGCCTTGGGCAATGACCGCGGCCTGCCCGACGCGCGCTTCGGCAAACTCCACGCCCCAGCCTTCGAGCGCGAGATCCTGGTCCAGCACCCGCGTCACGAAGCTGGCGGGCCACACCGCCGGTAAATGCGCCGCAATCTCCGGATGCGCCTCGTACCACGCCTGCGCCAGCGCCTGTTCATGGTCCTCGCTCGCATGCTGCGCCGCGCGGATCGCGACGATGGATTCAAGGCGCGAGGGCAGCGGCGCCGCGTGTTGCGCCAGCAGCACCAGGCCCGCGGGCAGCGCGAAGGTCAGCGCCAGCCACAGGCCCAGCGCCGCGAGCATGCTGGCCGCGGCCGAGACCGGCACGCACGACAGCAGGCCGCCCAGCGCCACCCACACCGCGCAGAACGCACCCAGCGCCGCAGCCCATTGCATCAGCACCGCCGCGCTCGCGCCCGGGTCGAGCAGCAGCGCCGGAAGCGACCCGAGGACGGCAACGGTCCACAGCGCAAGCAGCCGCCAGCCCAGCGCTGCGACCAGCACCGGCCCCAGGCCGCGGCGCGACTGCACGCGCAGCAGGCCCAGGCGGCCGTGCTCGCGCTCCTCCTGCAGCAGCCCCGCGCACAGCACCAGCGCGACCAGCGGCAGCAGCAGCGCGACCATGGCCGGCAGGCCCGGCAGCCCGCTCGCGGCCAGCAGCGGATTGCGCAGCGGCCCCGGGTCGCGCGCATCCACATGCCGGCTGTCGAGCGAAGCCTTCAGGCGCACCGGCAGCACCGCCAGCCGCTGCACGCCCAGCCCCAGCCCGGCCTGGGCCGCCATGCGCGTCGCGCCCAGTTCGCCGCGTCCGAGCTGGTAGGTCGCCGTGGCGTTGGCCTGGCCCGGCGCGTTTTTCTCGAACCGGGACAGCGCGGCCGCCAGCTGCTGGTCCAGAACCGCGCCATCCTGCTGCTGGGCCGCACGCCAGGCGCGCGCATCCAGCCCGGCCGAGGTCGCGCTCGCCAGCAGCACCAGCAGCAGCGCGCCCAGCGCCCACCCGGCCAGCGGCTGGCGCGCCAGGCGCAGCGCTTCGGCGCGCCAATGGAATGTGCTCGGCCAGATCATGGATCAAGCCTCCGCGCGCTCCACGCCAGCGCTGCAAGCGCCACCAGCAGCCAGGCCGCGAGCAGGCCCCCATCGGCCAGGCTCTGGCGCAATGCAAAGCCCGTGCCCGGCGCTTCGTAGCGCCACCGCGGCGTCGCCTGCCACTGCGCATTGCCGGCGTAGCGGCTTTCAAACGAGGTCACGCCCCGGGTGCTGTTCATGTCCCATTCATCCATGAAGATCGTGTACTCCTGGCGGTACTGCTCGGCCGCCTGCTCGAAATGCTGGCGGTGCGCGAGATCCGTTCCCGCGAGCGCACTGGCAACAGCGCGCATCGGCGCATAGGGCGTGGCGGCGGTGGCCACTCGCAGCAAGCGCTGCTGCGTGCGCTGCGCCTGCCACAGCTGCTCGAAATGCAGTGCGTAGACCTTGGTGGCATAAGCATCGCGGTGCAGGCGGCGCCGGGCATTGGCGCCAAAGGGCAGGTCCTCGAGCCGCGCGACGCCATGCTGCGCAAGCATCTGCCCATCGAAGGCCTTGGCTCGCTCGGCGGCGCTGCCCTCGCCCGGCAGGCCGTGGTCGATATCGTGCTGGATGCGCGACCAGAACGCCGCGCCCGTGGGCAGCGGCGCGAACTGCTCCACGGCCGAGGCCGACAGTCTCGGCGCGATGAACACCGCGCCCACCCAGAGCGCCAGCAGCACCAGCAGCGCCGCGCGCGACGTGCGGCAGTGCACGGACACGAGCACCGTGATGGCGGCCCACGCAGCGTAATAAAGACAAAGCGCCAGCAGCAGCAGAGCCGCCGGCCCCGCGCCCTGCCCCGCGGCCAGCAGCCAGCCCGCGGCAAGCCACGCGGGCGCGAGCCCGATCACCAGCGCAGCGCACAGCCCGAGCCACTTGCCCAGCACCAAAGGCAGCCCGCGCATGCCGCTCGCATGCAGCATGCGCAGCGTGCCCAGTTCGCGCTCCTGGGTCACGCTCGCGTGCCCAAGCACCGCGATCAACAGCGGCACCAGCGCCAGCAGCACGAAGGCGGGCGTGAAATCGCCCAATCCCAGCGACGGGGCCGCATCGGCCGCCGGCGCATACAGCGCCAGGTTGCGTCTGTGCGGCTCGAGCCACAACGCCTGCCCGGTCTGCGCGTCGATGCCGGGCTCGACGCTGGCCAGCGCCGATCTCGGCTTGAACGCATACAGCCCGAAATGCGCCGCGCGGTGCGGGTTGCGCTCGCCCTGGTGGTCCCACTGCGCGCGCGCCGCGAGCTCGACCCGCTCGCGCTCGCGCTCGGCGCTGTCGCGCTGCTGCACGGCCAGCGCCAGCACGCCGCCGAGCAGCAGCGCCAGCAGCAGGCCCAGGCCCCAGAGCCGCCCGTCCCGCAGCAGCATGCGCAGCTCCTTGAACGCGATCGCGGCCATCATGGCGTGGTCTCCAGGCCGCGTGCATGCTGCAGATAGACGCGCTCGAGCCCGGCATGGTCCATGCCACAGGCATCGAACTCGGCCACTAGCCGCCCTTCGCGCAGGATGCCGATGCGGTCGGCCACCTGCAGCGCATTGAACAGGTCATGCGTTGCCATGAGAATCGCCATGCCCGCGCGCCTGGCTTCGCGCAGGCCCTGCGCAAACTCGTGTGCGGCCGCGGGGTCCAGCCCCGAGGTCGGCTCGTCCAGCAGCATGGCGCAGGCCCGGCGCGCGCGTGCAATCGCCAGGCCCACCTTCTGCCGCATGCCCTTGGAGTAGCCCGCCACGCGCCGGCCCTGGGCATCGCGCGCCAGCCCGCAGGCCGTCAGCAGCTCCTGCGCCTGGGTGCCGGTCAGCGCGATTTCCGCGAGCATGCAGAAGTAGCGCAGGTTCTCCACGCCCGAAAGATAGGGATAGAGCGCGACGTTCTCGGGCAGATAGGCCAGCCGTGCGCGCGCCCGCTGCGGCGCGCGCGCGGCATCGATGCCGTCCACGAGCGCCTGGCCCGAGGCCGGCTGCACGAAACCCAGCAATGCATTGAGCGTCGTGGTCTTGCCCGCGCCGTTGCCGCCGAGCAGCGCATAGACGCTGCCCTGCGGCACGGCCAGATCCAGCGCGTCCAGCGTCACGCGCTTGACGCGGCAAACGGTGAGGCGCCGCGCCTCGAGAATGGCGGCGCGCTCCATCAGAAGAAGTAGCGCAGCGTTGCGCCCACGCTGGTGCGCGGCACCGGCGAGACCATCAGGCCCGCAGCGCTGCCATACGCGATCTCGGTGCCATGGCGCTGCGGCTGGAACGTCGCATACAGCGACAGCTGCGTCTGGCCCCAGTCGTAGGTGCCGCGCAGGTCGTAGCGCGTGTACAGCGGCATCGTGCGCTCCTGCGTGGTCGGCGTGCCGACGTAATACGGCGCGTCCGAGATCAGATAGGCATCGGCGTTGAGCGTGAGCTGCCCCGCGCCCAGCCGCAGCCGGTGCTGCGCGCCGGCCTTGAGCTGCGTGGCGGGCACCGACAGCTTCGCGCCGGCATTGGCCGCGGGGTTGTTGACCCGGGCCTCGAGGATCCGGCCGACGCTCGCGTACACGCTGGTCGAGGGGCTGGCGCGCCAACGCGTCTCGAGCTCGAAGCCCTTGCGCGTCGTGTCGCCCACGGACTTGAAGGAGCCATCGGCCTGCCCGACGATCTCATCCGAGTTGAGGATGTAATACGCTGCGCCGGACAGGCTCCAGCCCGCCGCCGGCGCCGAGGTGAAGCCCAGGTCGTAGGAGCGCACCTTGCTGGGCGCGACCTGGCTGATGACACCGCCGCGCGCGCCCAGCGGGCCGGTCGCGCCGCTGCTGCTGATCTGCTCGGCCGAGGGCGAGCGCATGCCCTGCGCGACATTGGCAAACAGCTCGAGCGCCGGGTTCACGGCCCAGGATGCGCCCAGCTTGGGCGTCAGCACGCCCTTGGAATAATCGGTGCTGGCCGCGGGCAGCTTCAGGTTGCCGATGTCGTAGTCGAAGCGGTCGTAGCGCGCCCCGGCGCTGAGCTTGAGCGCATCGGTCGCCTTCCACTGGCCCTGCGCAAACACGCCATAGGTCAGCAGATCGAGGTCCTGCGCGTTCACATAGTTGGCCGAGGGCGCGCGGTTCACATAGATCCGCCGGTACGCATCGCCCCGGTCGCGGCGCAGCTCGGCGCCCAGCGCCAGCGCGGCATTGCCAAAGGTGGCGTTATGGAAGACGCGCGCGCCGAAGATATTGCGGTCGTCGACGCCCACGGTGTGCTGCACGGCATTCGCGGTGATCGCGCGCGAGCGGTTGAAGCGCTCGGCATACGCCGTGGCATGCCAGCCGGCCTCGCCCTCGGCGGGCGCGCGGTTGAACACGAGGCTGGTGCGCCGCGCGCTGCCATAGCCGGGGTTGTTGGCCTGGCTCGAGCGCGGGTCCAGCCCGGCCTCGATCTGCGGCAGCAGCAGATAGCCGCCGGCCTCGAAGTCGGCCACATAGCGCGTCACGCGCAGGCTGTAGCGCGCGCCATCATGCCGGGTGGACAGCTTCCACGACAGGCTGTCGCGGTCGGTATGCGCCGCGCGGCGGTAGCCATCGTTGCGATAGACATCGGCCACCACCAGCGAGTCGATGTCGGCAAAAGTGTTCGACAGCACCAGCGACGTGCGGCGCAGGCCGTAGCGCTCGGCGCCGACACTGATGCTCGACGGCGTCGCGCTGCCGCCATCGCGCGTGCGGATATCGACGGCGCCGGCGCGGTTCTGGTCGCCATAAAGCGCCGATATCGGTCCCTTGATCACGTCGATGCGGTCGATCATCTCGGCATTGAGCCACTCGAGAAACACCGGGCCGTGCCCCGCGCCGCCCTGGCTCGAGGGAATGTTCTGCGGCACGCCATCGACATAGACCGCGGTGTCGGCGCCATGCGTGCCCTGGGTCGCGAAGCCGCGCATGCGAAAGCCGTTGCCGGTATCGCCCTGGTCGATGTTGTTGGCCAGCACGCCCGGCACGCGGCGAAACACATTGGAGATGTCGCGCCCGACGTTGGTGCTCGCGATGTCGTCCTGGCCGAGCTGCTGCACGGCGGCGGGCAGCGCGGCGGCTTCGAGCGTGACGGCCGAGCGGTCGCCGGGCGCGCGCGTGGCCGGGCCCGTGCGTTCGACGATATCGATGGTCGGCAGGGTCGCGTCAGCGCCCTGGGCTTGAACGGCGGGAATCAGCGCCACGGCCAGCGCAATGGCGCCCAGCGCAGCGGCGCCCGACTGCATGGCAGGACGGCGCAGGGCAACGCCGCAAGAAAACGGAACAGACAGAGGGTTCATGGTGAACTTCAATAGGAAAGCTGCGGCGTGGACGGGCGTGTGCCTGCCCACCGGCCGTGCAAAAGCGGTGTAAGGGAATTTGCGGCCCGGCGCGGCGCAACAAAGCGATGCGCGCAAGGCGGCATGCACGCGCAGTCAGCGCGTGAAATCAAAGGACAGGGATGGGCCGATGCCGCCGATGGGCCGCAAGCTGCCGGAGGCAGTTCGGCACCGGCGCAAGCCGGGGGTCAGGCCGTGGGAGGCCCGCGCGGATCGGCCGCGAGCGCGCAATGTTCGCGCGGGTGTCCCGCCGCAAGCAGTGCCGGCGGGGCACTGGCTTCGGCATGGAAACGGAATTCAAGAGGCGCTGCACTCATCGCATCGTGCGAAGCGTGGACCAGGCACCACAGGCACAGCGCGGCGTGGTGTTCACTGCCCTCTCCGCCATCCACCGCGCTGTCAGCCAGCACCGCCGCAGCGCTCAGCGGCTCACTGGCATGCTGCGCCTGGTGCAACGGCCAAGCCAACAGCAGGCACAGCATCGCCAGGGCGAGCAGCCAGCGCTGGACGAATGGGCTTGAACGAAGCATGGAGGGCGGATGGTCGGAGGGAACCCGATATTGTGCCTGCGCGCAGCACTTTCGGCAGGCGTCAGGCGCTTTTCTTTGCGCCGCCTGTCAGTAGCCGATCGTGCGCACGCCCTGCGCCGTGCCCAGCAGGCATACGGCGGCCTTCTGGTGCGCAAAAACGCCCACCGTCACGACGCCAGGCCACTGGTTGACTTCGGACTCGAAGGCCAGCGGATCGACGATCGACAACCCGCGCACGTCGAGGATATGCTGGCCGTTGTCCGTGACCAGCGGCTGGCCGTCCTTCAACCGCAAAGCGACCGTTGCGCCCAGCGCCTCGAAACGGCGTGCGATCTGCTGCGCGGCCATCGGGATGACCTCGACCGGCAGCGGAAACGCGCCCAGCGCCGCGACCAGCTTCGAGTCGTCGGCAATGCAGATGAAGCGCTGCGCCAGTGCCGCCACGATCTTCTCGCGCGTCAGCGCCGCGCCGCCGCCCTTGACCATGTAGCCGTTGGCGTCGATTTCGTCGGCGCCATCGATATAGACCGACAGCGACTCGACCTCGTTGGCGTCGAATACCTGGATGCCCAGCGCCTGCAGCCGCTCGGTGCTAGCCACCGAGCTCGACACCGCGCCGCGGATCTGCTCCTTCATCGTGCCCAGCGCGTCGATGAACTTGTTGACGGTGGATCCGGTGCCCACGCCGACGATCTCGCCGGGCTGCACATACTGGAGCGCGGCTTGCCCCACCAGGGTTTTGAGTTCATCTTGGGAAAGAGCGGCGGCAGGTGTCGTCATGGGGGAGAATTGGAAGTAATCACCGGATTATCCAATGTCTCTCATTCCCTACGCTCTGGCCCGCCCCTTTCTGTTCCGCCTTGATGCCGAGGCTGCTCACGACCTGACCATGAACCTGCTCGCGCGCGGCCAGGGCACGCCGCTGCAGTGGGCCTGGTCGCAGCCGATGGTGTCCGATCCGATCGAGCTGGCCGGCCTGCGCTTTCCCAACCGCGTGGGCATGGCCGCCGGGCTCGACAAGAACGCGCGCTGCATCGATGCGCTGTCGGCCATGGGCTTTGGCTTCGTCGAAGTCGGCACCGTCACGCCCCAACCCCAGCCCGGCAACCCGCAGCCGCGCATGTTCCGCATTCCCCAGGCGCGCGCGCTGGTCAACCGGCTGGGCTTCAACAACCAGGGGCTCGAGGCCTTTGTCGCCAACGTGCGCCGCTCGCAGTGCCGCGCCAGCGGCAAGCCGATGCTGCTGGGCCTGAACATCGGCAAGAACGCCGCCACGCCGATCGAGAACGCGACCAGCGATTACCTCATAGCACTTGAGGGCGTATACCCGCATGCCGACTATGTCACGGTGAACATCAGCTCGCCCAACACCAAGAACCTGCGCGCGCTGCAGACCGACGAGGCGCTCGATGAACTGCTGGGCGCGGTGGCCGCACGCCGCGAGCAGCTCGCCGTGGCGCAGGGGCGACGCGTGCCGGTCTTCGTCAAGATTGCACCCGACCTCGATGCCGATCAGGTCGCGGTCATTGCTGCCACCTTGCAGCGCCACGGCATGGACGGCGTCATTGCCACCAACACCACGATCCGCCGCGAAGCCGTGCAGGGCATGCCGCATGCCGAGGAAGCCGGCGGCCTGTCGGGCGCGCCGGTGCGCGAGGCCAGCAACCAGGTGATCCGCCAGCTGCGCGCGGCGCTCGGGCCGGCGTTTCCGATCATCGGCGTGGGCGGCATCATGAGCGCCGAGGATGCAGTGGAGAAGATCCGCGCGGGCGCGGACGTGGTGCAGATCTACAGCGGTCTGATCTATGAAGGCCCATCACTGGTCGCGCGCGCCGCCAAGGCCATCCGCCAGCTGCGCTGAATGCAAAAAGCCGTGGCTGCGGGCAGCACACGGCTTTTTTGCAGGTGCGGCGTATCAGCGCCGGAACCGGGCGATCAGCGGCAATGCCACGGTCGCCCAGCGCAGCACGCGGCGCGGGCCCAGCATCAGCGTCACGCCCGCAGCCGCAGCGACTGCCATGGGGTGCAGGCGCGCAAAGGCAATGGCGCGTTCGGCCAGTGGCCCGGCGGTGGGTACGGCCGGACCGTGGCTGCTGCGCAGCGCCAGGGATTGCGCCCGGGCACTGCGGCGTGCCGTGATGCGCTCGCGCTGGGCAGCAATGCGTGCGAGCACGGCTTGCTGTTCAGCGGTGGCCGTCACGTCCGCAATGGCGGCATCGACCTTGGCGGGCAAGGAAGGAGTGGTGGAAGTGTTCACAGTCGCTCCTTGAGTGCACGCCAGTCTTGAGCCAGCTCATTGCGCGTCAATGCAAACGCGTTGTTTGCCTTGCGCAGGGTCACGTACATCCAGGCCAGCAAACCAGCCCAGAGCACCAGCCAGGTACCCGCGACAGTCCACACCGCCGTGAGGCGCTGGGGCGAATCCCAGAAATGCGCCATCAGCGCGATGGACAGCACGGTCAAGGTCACGATGGTGAGCGCCGCCACGGCGACGCCCAGCACCACGAGCCTTATCAACCGGCTCTTCTGCTCCAGCAGTTCGAGGCGGGCGAGCTCGAGACGGTCTTCCGCTGCAATTGCGCCTTCGATGACATTGGCGCGCCAGCGCGCCATGAATGCATCGATACCGAGTGCCGACAACCAGTTCACATCCATATGCGTTGGACCGGGTTGCCGGGATCAGCGGCGCGACAGCAGGAAGCCGAGCACGGCGCCGGCAGCCAGCGCGGCACCGGCAACGCGCCAGGGTTCGTCGTGGGCGTACTGGTCTGCAGCCTTGGCGGCATCCTTGGCCTGACGGGCTGCTTCACGCGCAGCGCCCAGAGCGGATTCGCGGGCAGTGTCGATGCCTTCATCGAGCTTCTTGCGCAGCACTTGGATCTCTGGGACGGCATCCAAGGTCTTGCTGTCGAGCAGGCCACGCAAATCACTCACCAGTTTTTCCAGGTCGGAAGGTGCATTGGCGATGGTTTGGGATACGGATTTCGTCATGGAGGCCTTTCGGATGGAAGAGAAAAATAGCGGCAACTCCTCAAGCGCCCTCGCACCTGAAAAGTCTTGCAGCCATCTTAGCGAAAGCCACTGCGCGCAGCTAGAGAATCCGGGCCGCTCGACTGTCAGACGGTTCCTACAATCTCCACGATGGCATCCCCGATTGCCAGGCAGCTCGTCAATCCCGGCGACTCGATGCCGAACAGGTTCACCAGCCCCGGTACGCCATGCGCCTCGGGGCCCTGGAGCATGAAGTCGGCCGCGGCTTCGTGCGGCGCGTTGATCTTGGGCCGGATGCCGGCATAGCCCGGTGCCAGCGCGCCGTCGGGCAGCGCCGGCCAGTAGCTGCGCACGGCCGCATAGAAGGCATCGCCGCGGCGCGGATCGACCACCAGTTCATCGGGTCCGTCGACCCACTCCACATCGGGGCCGAACTTGGCCTGGCCGCCCATGTCGAGCGTGAGATGCACTCCCAGCCCCGCGGCCTCGGGCACCGGATAGATCAGACGCGAGAACGGGCTGCGCCCGCCCAGCGTGAAATAGCTGCCCTTGGCGTAGTGGGCGGTGGGCAGGACCTCAGGGGGCAGGCCCGCGAAGCTGCGCGCCAGATCGGGCGCCTGCAGGCCCGCCGAATTGACGACGGTACGCGCGAGCAGCTCCATGCCATCGGCGGTGTGCAGCAAGATGCCCTGCTCCAGCACCTGCGCGCCGGTGACCCGCGCATGCAAGGCAACGAGCCCGCCCGCGTTCTCGAGATCGCCCTGCAGCGACAGCATCAGCGCATGGCTGTCGACGATGCCGGTGCTCGGCGAATGCAGCGCCGCGACGCACCGCAGCGCCGGCTCGAGCGCACGCGCCTGATCGGCATCGAGCAGCACCAGATCATCGACGCCATTGGCCAGCGCCTTCAGCCGGATGCCCTCGAGCGTGGCGCGCTGCGCCTGGCTGGTCGCGACGATCAGCTTGCCGCAGCGCTGGAACGGCACGCCGCGTTCCTCGCAGTACGCATAGAGCAGCTGTTTGCCGCGCACGCAAAGCCGCGCCTTGAGGGAGCCCTTGGGGTAATAGATGCCCGCATGGATGACTTCGCTGTTGCGCGAACTGGTGCCGGTGCCGATGGCCTCGGCCGCCTCGAGCACCATCACCTCCCGGCCCTGCAGGGCCAATGCCCGCGCCACGGCCAAGCCCACGACCCCGGCGCCAATCACGACGCAATCTACACTTTCACGCATTGCCGCCCCTGCTTGCAAAATGGCGATTTTGCCGCTGAAAGCGCATGACTGCCGGCGCCAACGCGGGGGGCTGCTTCAAAACGCGCCAGGCTTGACCGCAGGCGCCGCAAGGGCGGGCCGCGCCGGCACGGTGGACGCATAGCTCACGCGCAGCTGGGCCGGGCCGCTGGGCGCCGCGGCCGGCTGACCGCCCGGTCCTGCGGACAGTGGAATCCCGCTGGCCACGACCTCGACCATCGCGTCCTTGGGATCGATGCCCGCGAACAGCAGGATGCTGCCCGGTCCATTGGCCACGGCGGCGACGCTGCCCTCGGGCTTCCAGCTGAGTTCGCGGAAGTAACGCGTCAGTTGAACCCCCGCCACCGCATACTGGTTGCGCTGCGCTTCGCTGGGCGCCGCGCCGCTTTGCCACACGACGTTGATGTGGCGCAGCTGCTGCGTCGACTGGTTGAAGATGTAGCTGACGATCGCCGCGCCCGGACCGGGCTCGAGCGCATCGAGCCTGACGAGCACGACGCGCGTGCCTTCCGCAGCGTTGTCGACTTCGGACACCGCATCGGCGCCGGCCTTGAAGTCCTGCGCGATGGCCTGCCTGACCTGAGGCAGCGACATGCCGAAACGCGCGCTGCGAAATCCGTTGACCTGGTGCAGGGAGGGTGCGGCAGCGCCCTGCGCCGCTGCGGGTGCCGTTGGAATGAGGGTCATGAAAGCTGCGAGCAAGGGCCCGGCCAGAAAGCGATGGATGGTATTCATTGGAAGATCTCCAGAATTCGGATGAATCAGAACGAACCGGGAGCCGGCCGGTACACGTCCGGCCGTTCGAGCTGCGACACGAGCGAATAACGCAGGCGCGCCGCGCCGCCGGGCGCCGGCGCCCACACCGGGGCACGGGCCGCCGCGTCGGGGCTGGCAATGCGCTGCTCCATGGCCAGCGCCACGCCGTCGAGCCGCACTTCGACCCCGCCGCCCTGGGCATCGCGGCCGGAGAACATGACCAGCGTGCCGGGCCCGGGCACATGGCCGCGGATGAAGCTGCCCACGGTCCATTGATGGCCGACGAGCTCGCCTGTCAGTTTCGTGCCCGCGGCCATCAGCGCATCGCGCTGGGCCGCTGTGGGCTCGCCCTCGAGCACCCAGGCGATGTTGATCGCGGCCAGGCGCTGGCTCTGGTGGCCAAAGACATAGCTGATGGTCGCGCGGCCCGGCCCGGGCGCAAGCGCCGGCACCAGGATGGCGATGGCGCGCGTGCGATCGACCGCGTCGACCTCCTCCTTCGCCGCTGCGGCCCGGGGGTAGTCGGCTGCAATGGAGGCCTTCACCTCGTCGAAGGACATGCCCAGGCGCGCCCGGCCGAAGCCTTTGACGACATAGGGCTCGGACGCCACCAGAAAGCTCGTCGGCTGACCCGTGAAGGAAATGCCGACCGCCGGCTGGGCATGGGTCGCAATGGGGAGGGAGGACATGGACAGCACCAGCATCAGGGCAAGCCAGCCGGAAGCTGGCGCCACGCGGATTGGAGAAATGGGAATATTCATCGATTTCTGCTCACAAAGGCGACTTTTCCGTCGGTCACAGCCAGCTGCACACCGAGGCGGCTTGCGTCATAGGCGAGATCGAACTGCACCTGCTTCATCTGCGACAACTCGCCCGAGCGCGAATACTCGATGGCCGCGGCAGGATCGGTCTTGAGCAGCTCCATGAACCGCGCCTGCACCTGGGTCTGCTTGACAATCAGGCTGGCGGTGCGCTCCTGCATCGACTGGTACGCATTGTAGAACTCGGCGGCGGCGCGGTAGCTCGCATCGTTCTGCGCGGTCGAATAGCTGGCGTTGGTGCTGTACTCGCGCCAGCCCGGATTCTCGGCCAGGTATTTGAAGCGTGCGACCGGGTCGCTCTTGAGCGCCTCCGACCGGGGCAGCGCCTTGCCCCACCAGTCCGGGCTGGGCCTGTTGTCCAGGCTGATGCCGAACACACCGAGGATCGCCTTGGTGAGCACCTCGGCGACGGCCATCGGGTCGATGCTGAAGCTGAAGCTCAGGCCCAGTCCGGCGATGCCGATCTGCGCGCCGATATCCAAACCCACGGTGAGCGCACCGTTCTTGATGCCGGCGCTGATATCGAGCTTGGCGCCGAAGGTGCCCGGCGAGTACACGGTGACGCCGGCGTCGATCGCACCGGTGCTGCCGGAGATGCCCCCGCGCGCGCCTGCGGACACGCCCGAACCGATCACCAGGTCCAGGCTCTGCTGCAGCTTCTGGTCCTTGAGCCCGATCGCATAGTCGGTGCGCGCGATGGCGAAGCTGCTGACGGTGGTGCTCAGATGGCCGTCACCCACGCCATTGCCCAGCGATCCGCTGGCGCCGGCGGTGGCCGACGCTCCGACCTTGACCTGCGCTGCCAGCGCGGCGCCCGTCGGGCCGAGCGTGCTCTCGAGCGCGGCATCGGCTTGCAGGCCCGCCATCACATAGCCCGGGCCGACCTGCATCATCACATCGATATGGCTGCCGGCGTTGGCGCGCAGCGTCACGCCCGTGACGCCATAGGTCAGCAGCGCGCTCGCGGCGCCGCTGGCCTGGGTCGACAGGTTGACGGGCCCGAGCTGCACCTCCGCGCCCGCGACGCCGCTGGCGGAGCCCTGGACACGGCCGCTGGCGCCCTCCGTCGTGACGGATCCGCTGCTCTCGTTGATCGTGATGTTGCGGCCGAAGTCCGGGGTCAGCGCCGTAGTGGCGATGGTGTTCTTCAGCTCCCGGTCAGGCAAGGCGTAAGGCTTGATCTCCTCGACCTTTGGCACCGCCACGCTGGTGCTGGCGTAGTTCAGTCCGAGCGAGGAATTGAGATAGAAATCCAGCGACCCAATGTCGCCGTCGTGCAGGATGCGGTAGTTCCCTGCATGCGGTCCTTGCAGTCCAACCACCTGGTAGGTGAAGCGCCGGCCATTGAGCTGATTCGCCGACAGGGTACGGATATACGCGGGGAAATCGGTGATCTGTTGCCCCCAGTCAAACAGCCCGACCACCGGTGTCACGCTCTCGCCATTGAGCGGTCCCTCTTTTCCGGCGACGCGCAGCGTGGCCACGCCCGGCTGGCCGACTACGCCGATCGACGGCAGGTACACGCCGCTGGTCGTCGAGTAGCTCATCCAGACCGGGTTGATGGTCAGGATGCCGGGACGGCTGCCGCTGTCGGCGACCCGATAGTTGCCGGCCGATGCGCCGGTCAACCCGGTGACCACCTGGAAATAGGTGCCCACGGGTGTCGTGCTGTCGATCACTCCGGAGCGGCCGTTGAGATCGAGCACCCCGACGCTGGCGCCGACCGTGTCGCCGGGCAGAACGCCTTCGAAGCGGGCCTGACCGAGCGGCACGCCCGGCGACCAGCGGTTGCAACGAAAGTCATCGCAAGGGCCGAAGTTGCCGTATTGACCGCTGACTTCGTCCACCGTGTAGATGATCGGCTTGGGCGTCACGCTCAGTTGGCCCGATGCGCCGTTGGCTACCGTGTAGTTGGCGCTTTGCGTGCCGCTGAGCGTGCTGCCCAGGGTGAAGGCGTAGCTGCCGGTGTTCACCCGCTTGCCATAGGCCAGCGCACCGGTGCCGTCCGGCGTCAGCCGCGCCTGCGGCAGTCCGCCGCCGACCGTGACGCCCACCTCGTCGCCCGCCAGCACACCGCCCAGCGTTCCCAGCCTGGAAGCACTGCCGTAAACCGTGGAAGGATTGGCTTCGGCCGTCAGCGTGAGCGGCTTGGGCGCGACGGTCATCGTGCCGGCGGCATTTCCGGCGATGCGATAGTTGCCACTGTTCCAGCCGTCGAGCGAGAGCGTGAACGGATAGCTGCCGGCGTTCTGGCGCGCCAATGACGGCAGCTGACCGCTGGCATCCGGCGCGACGAGCCGGTTGTCCAGGCCCGTGCCGCGCACCAGCACGCTGACGTCGTCGCCAGCCAGGATACCGCTCGTGTCGAAGCTGCCGAAGCTGCCGGCAGTGCCGTAGATGGCGTTGACCTGGGGCGCGGCAGTCACGGCCAGCGGCTTGGGCGAAATGCGCCACTCATTGAGCGGATTGGCCAGGGTGTAGTTGGGCGAGTTGCTTCCCGTCAGTGTGAGGTAGTCGTAGTACTGACCGACGGGCGAGCGTTCGGAGTAGCCAAGGGAGCCGTGGCTGGAGAAGCTCAGCTGCTGGCCAGGCGCAATGTTGCCCAGCGTCACCTGCAGCGGCGCATAGGTGCCATAGACCGTATCGCGCGGGGCGAATTGGGCGGTGACCACGCGCTTGGCGACCTCCAGCGTTCCCACCTCGGGCACGCTGTAGTTGGCCGCGCTGGCGCCGGAGAGCACACCGGTATAGCGGTAGCGGCCGGCATCGATCACCGGGCTGGTGCTCAGATCCCAGGCGTCGAGACTGCCGGTGGCCGTGGGCTCCAGCGGAGTGGCCATCGGCCTGACGTTCACGGTGTCGCCCGCCACCACGCCCGACAGCGTGGCGGGCAGCGCCACATATTCGCCATAGGTGCGCTTCAGATCACCGGCACCGACGCTGTAGCCCAGCACCTTGCGGTCGATGACCAGGCTGTTGCTGAAGTTGTAGATGAAGGACTGATTGCGGGGCTCGAGGTAGTAATTGCTCGCGCCAGCGCCTGCCAGGCCGGTGATCGCCATGCCGTAGTTGCCGGCATCGGAGCGCGGGGCGAGCGTCACGGGCAGGCCGGCGCTGTTGGTGACGGTGACCAATCCGGAAATCTCGTCGCCCTCGACCACGCCGAAGAGCCGCGGCGTAGACACCACGGCCTGCGTGCCGTAGGTGCTGCGTACGCTGTCGAGCTGTGCGGCCAGCGGCTTGGGCGTGACCTGGAAAGCGCCGGGTGTGACGATCGGCCGGTAGTTCGCGGCGTCCGTACCGCCCAGCGCATTGCCGAGCAGACCGATGCTGTAGCTGCCCACCGGCAGCCGGCCGGGCAGGCTCGTATAGGTCGCGCCGCCCGCGTCGACGGCGGCAAATCCATGGACGTTGTCGCCCGAATAGAAAAACGAAGACATGTACAGCGTCGCGCTGTCCGTGCTGCCATATTGCACGCTGTCGCCAAAGAAACCATTGCGCAGCAGGCTGAATTGGAGCGGCGTGTCGCGCGGTGCGATATGGAGCGTGAAGTCGCTGTTGCCGTTGGCGGCGATCACGTAGTTGGCCGCCTTGGCGCCGGCCAATGTGCCGCGGCCCCAGGTGTAGGAGCCGGCGTTGTAGCGGCCACCCGCGGACAGCGACAGCGCGGGCGCCGTCGGCTGCATAGTCACGCTGAAGCGGTCATCGCTCAGCAAGCCGCCGAGCACGCTGGTGGCATCGAAGGGCGCGATGCCCTCGTAGGTTCTGAGGTCGCCGTAGGTATAGTTCTGGCCCGGGTTGCCGTTGGCACGCACCTGCACCGCGTAGCTCAGCGGCCTGGGAAGAATGGTCTGCCCGCCCAGGGTCGAGCCCGCCGTGGTCAGCACATAGTTGCCGGCCTTGCTGCCTTCGAGGCTGCCCACACGGAAGACGTCGGCGTAGGTCCCGGCGTTGAACGGATAGTAATACTCCGAATCGTGCACCGTGGAGCCGGCGCGGACGTCGTCGCCAAACAGCGTGCCTGTCACCGTGCCGCGCGCGGACAGATCGGGAGTGTCGCCATAGGTGGTGGAGATGCCGGGCGTTGCATAGCTCAAGGCGCGGGGTGCAATGCTCAGCACCCCCGGCCGGCTGGCGGCGCTGTCCAGCATGTAGTTGGCATTGCCCAGCGCCGTCACCTGCTGCTGGTATCGGCCGGCGTCGGTGCGCTCGGTCAGCGTCATGCGCTGGCCACCGGCGCCGAGGATGTCCAGCGTGGGCGCGAGCGTCTCGCCCGGCACCACGTTGGAGAGCGTGACCGCGCCCGGGGTCGCCAGGTTGCCATAGGTGACGCCAACGTTGGCCACGCTGTAGCCCACGGGACGCGGCGTGATGACCAGGTCTCCAGCGGAGTTGCCTGTGGCCTGCAGCGCGTAGTTGCCCCCCGCGGCACCGGCCAGCGACGTGATCTGCGCGGTATAGGCCGTGCCCACCACCGGCCGGGGCACAGCGTTGCCGCCGCCGTCGATGGCTTGCAGTTGGCCCGTGACGTTGTCGTCCGGCAGGAGGCCGGCCAGCGCCGCCGCATTGGACAGCGCATCGCCATACACCGCCGAGCCGCTGGCCACCTGCCAGGTGACGGCCTTGGGTGCAACGGTCAAGGGAAACAGCGAACTTCCGGTAAACGACACCAGATAGTTGCCTGCGCCCTGGCCCGTGAGCGCATCGACGCCCCAGACATAGCTGCCGGCCGGGGTTTTCGCGCCGATGGCCTGGGCCATGCCATTGTGGAACGCCGCGATGCTGCCGGAAATCTGGTCACCGGCCACGATGTTCGACAGCGAAAAATCGGGCCGCACGGCTGCCGTGCCATAGGTCGCGCTCGAAGAGCCGCCGTTCAGCGTGAAGTTCAGCGGCCGCGGCGTGATCGCCACACGGTTGGGCGTGTTGCCAGTGGACTGCAGCGCGTAATTGGAAGCATCGGCGCCCGCAAGGCCCGACAGGCCCACTTCGTAGTTGCCCACCACCAGCGCCCAGCTCTCGCCCGGACCGGCGTACGCGAAACCGCTGATCTGCTGCGCTCCAGGCTGCACATCGTCGCCCGCGAGCGTTCCCGACAGGCCCGGCGATGCCAGCGCCAACTGCCCATACACCTGCGAGGAGTCGGTGCCGGTGAAGTGGATGGGCTTGCGTGCGACTTCCAGCTGGCCGGCCACATTGCCGCCGGCCGCTATCTCATAGTTGCCCGAACCCGTGCCCGAGAGGCTGCCCACACCCAGCGCATAGCTGCCCGCGCGCGTACGGTCGTTGATCTCGTTGGCGCCCTGGCCGTTGAATGCCGCCAGATGACCGGTGATGATGTCACCGTCGATCACATTGCCCAATGTGGCCGTCGGCAGGCCCGTAGCGGCCGTGCCGTAGGTGCTGGTCACCGCGCCGGGGGCGCTGTAGGTCACTGGACGCGGGGTGATGGTCAGCACTGGCGACGTATTGCCGCTTGCGGCAACGCTGTAATTGCCCGCTTGCGCGCCGCCCAGCGATGTCACGTCGGCCGCATAGCTGCCGGTGGCGCGCGTACCGCTGCCGCCGGCTGAATTCACGGCCAGCGCCCGCAGCGCCTGCGCACCCGATTGCACGGCGTCGCCTGGCAGCACGCCGTCGAGGACCATTCTCAGCGGTGCGAATGCGTCGCCATAGACCTGGCTGGCATCGATGCCCGAGAACGTGATCGGCTTGGGCGCGATGCTGACAAAGCCGCTGGCCGCGCCGCTGGCATCCAGCCGGTAATTGTCGGCGGTCGCGCCGGCCAATCCGATGAGTGTGTAGGCGTGGCGGCCTGCGGCGATGCGCTCTGCAAAGCCATATCCGGCGCCATTGGCCGTCATGGCCACACCGGTGCTGCTGCCCAGCGTGGCGACCGGCGACAGCACATCGCCATTCACCACATTGGCGAACCCGACTGCCGCGGTCGGCGCGCCATAGACATAATTGGGATTGAGTGCCGTGGGCGTGACCACGCGCTGGTCGATGGTCATCGCCACCGTGCCGGGGCGCAGATCGATGAAATACCCGCCTACCGCCCCGCCGACCGGGTTGTATTCCTCGTCGCGCACCACGCCCTTGAAGGCAACGGCCTCGGCAGACGTATTGGCGGACAGCGTCAAACTGTGGCTTCCCGCATGGGCCGTCACCCCGGGTCCCGAAACGTTCAGGGAACCCGCCGCCAGCACCTCGCCCAGCGGCGCCTGGGCGGCAGTCACGTTGTGCGCGGCAAGCTTGAGCTGGAGATCGCCCAGCGCGACTGCAGCGGGATCGGCATCGCCGTAGGTACGGCTGTAGATGCCGCTGCTGCCGAGCTCCAGCCGCGTCGCGTCGGTGCCAGGGCCGCCGCTGCCCTTGCCGATGCGGGTCACCTGCCCGTTCTCGACGAACTTGACGCTGCCACCCGAATAGCGCCCGCCGCTGGTCTCGTTGGTCCAGTCGACCGTGGCGCCCTTCAAGGTCAGCGCCACACCGCCCACGCCCTGTGAAGCGGTCTGCAGATTGCCGGTGAGCCGGATGCCCTGCGCGACATCGACACCGTGGTAGAGCAGGATGCGTGCGCCATCGGCGTCGGGCACCGCGGGATCGATGGTCGCGCTCAGGCCCTTGCCATTGAATTTTCCGATACCGATGCTGCCGGCCTGGCGCTCGGTGTTGCCCGCCCCATCGGCCACCCTCAAGACGAGGTTGCCGTTGTTGTTGATGAATTCGGCCTGCAGCAGCTGGATGCCGCCGAAGCCCGCACCGCGCTGCGCATCGACCAGGGCGGGCGCATTGGCCGTCATGCTCCAGTCGCCATTCGCGGTGCTGAAGGCGCCCTGCACGTTGATTTCGCGGCCTGCCACCAGGTTCAGGTCACCAGCGCGCGCGACTCCCGCGTTGGGCGCCACGAACAGGAAACCGCTGCCCCAATCGATGTCTTGGCTGGAGCGAAGGTTGAGCGTGGTGCCGGCGTCGAGTTGCGACCGGATTTCACTGTCGGTCAGGAACGTGGTGGTTGCCGCGTTCTTGTAATTCAGATTGATCTGGAGATCCTGCGCATCCAGCAGCGCCTGTCCGCCCGCGCCCAGGCTCAGCCTGCCCAGCGCGCCCGACTCGACCTTGGTGGCGGAAGCAATCTGCACCGCCCCGCCCGAGGCGGCGCCCGTGCCGACGACCTGCCCCTGCAGCGCCGTGCCTGCATCGCTCCACACGACCGCATTGCCGCCGCGCCCCGCGGCGCCGGTGGCCGACACATCGATGCGGCTGGCGGCATCCACCGCGGTGTTCTGCGCATTGGCCAGCGCCGGCGCCTGGATGGCTTGAGTGAAAGCCAGCGCCAGCGGCGCAGCGGCATCGGCGGGAGCCTTCCCGCCCTGGAAACCGCCGCCAATGCGCACCGTGCCGCCCTGCTCGCTGCCGCTGGCATTCAGCGCAGCGCCTTGCAGGCTGACGGACTGTCCCGTGATATCGATGCGCCCGCCGCTTCCCGTGGCCGCCGAGACATCGAGCGTTCCCGCCACCTGTGTCGTGCCCCCCGGCCCGCCGTCGAGCACGATCGCGCCGTTTTGCCCCGACACGCTGCGCGCGCTGATGCTGCCGGGCATGTTCACCGCGTTGCGCACCGCCTGAGCCACCGTCGCGGCCTGGAGCGTCACGAGGCCGCCATCGGCCTGGATCGTGCCGCTGTTCGAGACCAGCGCCTGGCCGTCGGCCGTTGTTGCATCGGAGGGCAAGGTCACCTGCAGGAAACCGTCGCCGGACCAGTCCAGCGTCGCCGCCTGGGCCGCACCCAAGGCCACTTTGCCCAGCGGCGCCATGATGGTGCCGCTGTTGTTCACGGTGCTGCCGATCAGCGCCACCAAACCGCTTGCACCGGTCGAGATCTGGCCCTCATTGACCACCGCGCCACCGGGCCCGCCGAAAGCCAGACGTCCCGCCATGAAGTCGTCTTCACCCAGGCCCAGCGTCGAAGCCACGAATCCGCCCTTGGCATCGATGCGCCCCGTCGGCGCGACATTGATGCCCTGCGGATTGACCAGAAACACCGAACCATTGGCATTGAGATTGCCCGCCAGCTGCGAGGCCTGGGGTCCGGTGACGATATTCAGTATCCGGGCGCCCGGCGTGGGCTGCTGGAACGCGACGCTGCCGCCCTGGCCGATGCTGAAGCCGTTCCAGCGAATGGCCGCCCGGTCGGTGGTCTGGTTGATCGTCAGCGTCCCGTTGACGGGCGCGCCGATCGCGGCCGCGCCCCGGGTGACGGTGCCGCCCGAAGGCAGCAACGCCTGCGCGAGCACCGGCATGGGAATGGCCATCGCGGCCTGCGTGGCGATGAGGGGCCAGACGATCGTGCGTCGCAGGCGGAACATGTGGAGGCGCTTCAAAATTGCACCTGGCCTTTCAGGAAGAACTGGGTGTCATCGAATGCATCGGGCCGCGTCGAGCGGCGCCCCCATTCCATCGACAGCGAAACCGGGCCGAACGCCGAGCGCAGCCCCACGCCATAGGAGCGGCTGAAGCCATTGCTCGGCACGCCGGTCCTTGGCCGGGCCTTGCCGCCGGCAAAGAACACATAGGGTGCGACCGGCAGCTCGCGCGCGCCGAAGGAAATGCCTGCCGGCCGGATGAACTCCTGGCGCAGCGTCCAGCCGCTGTCGTTCGACAGCGCGCCCGCGGTGAAGGTCGACAACGCATCCTCGCCCTCGAGGCTGAACACTTCGGCGCTGGGCAGGGTGTCGAAGGCCTTTTGCGCGCGCAGCGTGGAGCGCGACTCGACGCCGGCGCCCACGGGTGCGGCAAATGCAGCGCCGAGCTCGAGCTTGGTGAAGGCCGGCGTGGCACCGAAGCGTGACAGCGGCACGCCGGTGGCAACCGCGTCGCCCTCGGTGCGCGCGCCCAGCGCGTCCAGCCCGCGCGACAGCGTGCCGCTCATGCGCAGCGCCGAGGGTCCGGTGACGTAGCTCCAGTCGGCGCTCGCGCGCAGCACGCGCAGCCGGTCGTGGTTGAGCAGAACGCCGAAATCCGGCGCCGAGTTGCGCTGCGTCGCCATCTCGAAGGCACCCGTGAGGTTGAGCTCGTTGCCGCGCTGCATGACCAGCGGGTAGCTCAGGCGCAAGGTCGCGCGCTCGAACTCGCTGCGCGTGCGCGGGAGGAAGAACTGCGCCGGCGTATGGGTGTCCGAGCGCGTGTATTCGGGGTTGAGCGTCAGTCCGTTGCCACCCAGCGGGATGATCGCGCCGCCGCCGGCCACGCGCCGCGCGGCGCTGCTCTGCAACAGCCGCGCGAGATTCACGCCGCCCGCAAAGTAGCCATAGAACTGCTCGCCGCGGCCAAAGGGCTGGTTCAGCCGCAGCTGCAGCGCCGACTGCCAGGGGCCCAGCGTGTCGGAGAGCCGGTTGTCGATGGACAGCGACCCCATCGCCGCGTCGAAGCGGCCTTCGACCGCGAGCACCACGCCCCCCGTCTGTACCCCGGGGGCCAGCGCACTGCGCAAAGCCAGTCCCGGTCCGCGCCCGGCCAGCGTCAGCGCGCGTTCGAGCGCCTGGTTGCTCAGCCGCCGGCGGCCTTCGAGCGGCGCCAGCGTCGATTGCACCAGGGCACGGGCGCGCTCGGGCACGGCCGACAGGTCCACGCGCTCGATGAACCCATCGACGACCATCAGCCGAAGCGTGCCGCCGTCTTTGAGTTCCTGGGGCGGCGCGGTGACGCGGATCAGCGCGTAGTCGGCATCGCGGTACAGCTGCTCGATCGCTTCGGCCAGCTTGTAGAAGTCGGCCACGCTCAGGCGCTGGTTGCGCAGCGGAGCGATCAGCGCGTCAGAGGCCGATGCCAGTTCCGCAAAACCATCGATGAGCTCGATGTCCGCGACGCGCACGAACAGATCCGCGGCGCCGGCAGGGGCCGTGGCGGGCGCGGGCTGCGGCACGGGAGCCGGGGGCACGAGCGAGGGCGCGGGCCGCAGATCGCGCGGTGTCACCTGCGGCGCATCCTGGGCCATGGCGCTGGATGCCAGGGCCAGCACGGAGAACGCGCCAACCATCCACGGCGCGTTGCAGCGCGCGTTCTGAAGCAAGGGAGTCATGTGAGCCACAACCCGCGCTTGCTGCAGGTTACTTATTGAAACAGGCGGAATCTTACAGAATGAGGTCTATTTTGGATGTAGCCAATAGACTGCAAATGATGTAACTGTTCGCATCCATCAACCACACAAGCGCAAAGACAACAAAAAACCCTCTCGAATCCATGACCCGAGAAGGTTTTGTATTGGTGGGCGATACATGGTTCGAACATGTGACCCCTGCCGTGTGAAGGCAGTGCTCTACCACTGAGCTAATCGCCCGAGCGTCCGGCGCAAACCGGAACTCGCATAACTGGTGGGTGATGCAGGGTTTGAACCTGCGACCCCTGCCGTGTGAAGGCAGTGCTCTACCGCTGAGCTAATCACCCAAGGCTCTGGACAAAGCCAGACCTTTGAATTGGTGGGCGATACATGGTTCGAACATGTGACCCCTGCCGTGTGAAGGCAGTGCTCTACCGCTGAGCTAATCGCCCTGTCGATACTGCGACAAGACCGCAATTATGGCACAGGTTTTTGGGCTATCCGGCCAGGTTGCGCCAAATAGTTTTGCTGCCGCTGGCCTTGTCGATCTGCACCAGCACCGCTTCGTGCTCGGCGCACTCCTGCTCGCTCGCCTGGATCACGGACAGGCTGATGCTGCGCAGATCGAACGCCGCGATCGGCAGGCCCGACGCATCCTCCTGCGACTCGTCGCTGATCAGCAGCGCATCCTGGCCGCGCGTCAGATTGATGTAGACATCGGCGAGCAGCTCGGCATCGAGCAGCGCGCCGTGCAGCGTGCGCCCGGAATTGTCCACGCCCAGCCGGTCGCACAGCGAGTCGAGCGAGTTGCGCTTGCCCGGGTAGCGCTCCTTGGCCATCGCCAGGGTGTCAATGACGCCGTCGACCCAGGAGCGCAGCGGCGCCTTGCCCACGCGCTCGAGTTCCTTGTTCAGGAAGCCGACGTCGAAAGGCGCGTTGTGGATGATGATCTGCGCGCCCTGCAGATAGTCGAGGATCTGGTCGACCTGCTGCTCGAAGCGCGGCTTGTCCTTGAGGAACTCGGTCGTGATGCCATGCACCCGCAACGCGTCTTCGTGGCTGTCACGCCCCGCATTGAAATACATGTGCAGGTTGTTGCCGGTCAGCTTGCGGTTGAGCAGCTCCACGCAGCCGAGCTCGATGATCCGGTCGCCGTTGTCGGCCGACAGGCCCGTCGTTTCGGTATCAAGGACGATCAGGCGCGACATCTCAGTGGTTTTCCTTGGCGTGGTTGATCGAGTACCGGGGAATCTCCACCGTCACGTCTTCCTGCGCCATGATGGCCTGGCAGCTCAGGCGCGACAGCGGCTCGAGCCCCCAGGCGCGGTCCAGCAGGTCCTCTTCCTCTTCCTCGGCTTCGTTGAGCGAGTTGAAACCCGCGCGCACGATCACATGGCAGGTCGTGCAGGCGCAGCTCATGTCGCACGCGTGCTCGATCTTGATGTCGTTGTCCAGCAGCGCCTCGCAGATCGAAGTGCCGGCGGGCACCTGCAGCTCGGCGCCCTGCGGGCAATATTCGGCGTGGGGCAATATTTTGATGACTGGCATGGGTTCTCTTCAATAGCAATCAGGAAAGGCTGTGGACGTTCTTGCCCGCCAGCGCCTGGACGATGCCGCGGTTCATGCGCTGGGCCGCAAAGGCTTCGGTGCCCTTGGCCAGCGCCTGGGTCGCGGCTTCGACCACGGCCGGCTCGGTGGACGCCTGCTGCGCGCGCAGCGCCTGCATCAACGCGTCGACGGCCGCGCGCTCGGGCGCGGACAACAGGTCGCCATCGGCATCGAGCGCGCTTTGCGTCGCAATCAGCATGCGGTCGGCATCGACGCGTGCCTCGGCCAGCGCGCGCGCCTGCATGTCTTCGGCGGCAGTGGCAAAGCCTTCCTGCAGCATGCGCGCGATCTGATCGTCGGACAGTCCATACGAGGGCTTGACGTCGATATGTGCCTCGACGCCGCTGATCTGCTCCTTGGCACCCACGGACAGCAGGCCGTCGGCGTCCACGGTGAAGGTCACGCGGATGCGCGCCGCGCCCGCGGCCATCGGCGGGATACCGCGCAGCTCGAAGCGCGCGAGGCTGCGGCAATCGGCCACGAGATCGCGTTCGCCCTGCACCACATGGATCGCCAGCGCCGTCTGGCCATCGACATAGGTCGTGAAGTCCTGCGCGCGCGCCGTGGGAATGGTCTCGTTGCGCGCGACGATGCGCTCGACGAGCCCTCCCATGGTCTCGACACCCAGCGACAAGGGAATCACATCGAGCAGCAGCAGGTCGCCACTCGAGCCATTGCCCGCGAGCTGGTTGGCCTGGATCGCCGCGCCCAGCGCCACGACCTCGTCGGGGTTGAGGTTGGTCAGCGGGGTCTGGCCAAAGAATTCGCCGACGGCGGCCTGCACCTGCGGCATGCGTGTCGAGCCGCCGACCATGACCACGCCCTGGACTTCGTCCTTGGCAAGCTCCGCATCGCGCAGCGCGCGCCGCACGGCTGCCAGCGAGCGCGCCGTCAGCGGCTGCGTCACGGCATCGAACTGCGCGCGCGTGACCTCGAGCTCCACCGGGCCGGCAGCGAGCTCGGCGCGGAACGTGGCGCTTGCAGCATCGGTCAGCGCCTCCTTGCACTGGCGCGCGGCCAGGCGCACGGCAGCCTTGTCCTCGGCCGTCAGCGCCTGCGCGCCGCCCTGCTCGAGCGCCCACTGCGCGAGCGCGGCGTCGTAATCGTCACCGCCCAGCGCCGAGTCGCCGCCCGTGGCAATGACCTCGAACACACCCTGCGTCAGGCGCAGGATCGAGATGTCGAAGGTACCGCCGCCCAGGTCATAGACCGCATAGACGCCTTCGCTGGCGTTGTCCAGACCGTAGGCAATGGCAGCTGCCGTGGGTTCGTTGATCAAGCGCAGCAGGTGGATGCCGGCGAGCTGCGCCGCATCCTTGGTGGCCTGGCGCTGCGCATCGTCGAAATACGCGGGCACGGTGATGACGGCGCCGTAGAGCTCGTCATCGAAGCTGTCCTCGGCGCGAAAGCGCAGCGTCGCGAGGATCTCGGCGCTGATCTCCACCGGCGTCTTCACGCCTGCGCGCGTCTGCAGCGACACCATGCCGCCCTGCCCGGGCTGCTGCACGAACACATAGGGCAGCGTCTGGGCATCGGCAATGTCGTTCAGGCCCCGGCCCATCAGCCGCTTGACGGAAACGATGGTGTTTTGCGGATCGCTGGTCTGGGCCGCGACGGCCGCGTCGCCGATCAGGCGCTTGCCCTGCTCGGCATAGCTCACGATGGACGGCAGCAGCACCCGGCCCTGGTCATCGGGCAGGCACTCGGCCACGCCGTTGCGCACCGACGCCACCAGCGAGTGGGTCGTGCCCAAATCGATGCCCACCGCAATGCGCCGCTGGTGCGGATCGGGGGACTGGCCGGGTTCTGAAATCTGCAAAAGCGCCATGGGAGGGTCTCGAAAAATGAAATACGGGCGCCTGCCGCTGCAGTCCGCGCCTCAAAACAAGGGGGTGGCCCGGTGCCGCCGGGGACCTGCCTATTGTTGCAGTTGCTCCCGCCGCGCCTCGATATCGCGCGCAAAACGTGCAACAAACATAAGGGCTCTCACCTGCTGTGCCGCGCCCGCCGGGTCCTGCGCCGCGTCGAGCAGCCGCTCGCATTCGGCCAGCAGGCCGCGCCGCGCCGCCGCCACCTCGTCATCCAGCTGGTCGACATCGGCTTCGCTGCCCGCGTCCTCCAGCGCTTCGCGCCACTCCATCTGCTGCATGAGAAACGCCGTGGGCATCGCGGTGTTGTCCTCGGCGCGCAGCGGCGCGCCGCGCAGCTCGCACAGGTAGGCCGCGCGCTTGAGCGGGTCTTTGAGGCGCTGGTAGGCCTCGTTGATGCGCACCGACCACTGCATGGCCACGCGCTGCGCCGCCGCGCCCTGGGCCGCAAAGCGGTCGGGATGGGCTTCGCGCTGCAGCTCCTTCCAGCGGCTGTCGATCTGCGCGCGGTCCTGCGCGAAACGCGCGGGCAGCGCAAAGAGTTCGAAGTCGTCGGATTGAAGGTTCATATCAAGAAAAAACCGCCAGCACGTCAAGCGGTGGCGGTTGTTCGGTACGGAAAAAAATGCCGGCGCCAGAGGGCGGCGCCCCACGCCTCACACGCGGAAGCTCTCTCCACAACCACAGCGATCGCGCTCGTTGGGGTTGTTGAACTTGAAGCCCTCGTTGAGGCCCTCGCGCACGAAATCGAGCTCGGTGCCGTCGATGTAAGCCAGGCTCTTGGGATCGATGATGATCTTCACGCCGTGGTTCTCGAACACGAGATCCTCGGGTGCCTTGTCATCGACATACTCGAGCTTGTAGGCCAGGCCCGAGCACCCGGTGGTCTTGACCCCCAGGCGCACGCCCAGCCCCTTGCCCCGGCGGGACAGGTAGCGGCTCACATGCCGGGCCGCCGCGTCAGTGAGCGAGATAGCCATCTCAGGCAGCCACCACCGCCGCGTGCTTGGCACGGTAGTCGTTGACTGCCGCCTTGATCGCGTCTTCCGCGAGGATCGAGCAGTGCACCTTGACCGGCGGCAACGCCAGCTCTTCGGCGATTTCGCTGTTCTTGAGCGCCGCTGCCTGATCGAGCGTCTTGCCCTTGACCCACTCGGTCACGAGCGACGACGAAGCGATGGCCGAGCCGCAGCCGTAGGTCTTGAAACGCGCATCTTCGATGATGCCGGTTTCGGGGTTGACCTTGATCTGCAGCTTCATCACGTCGCCGCAGGCAGGTGCCCCCACCATGCCGGTGCCGACCGAGCCGTCACCCTTGTCGAACGAACCCACGTTGCGGGGGTTTTCATAGTGGTCTACCACTTTTTCGGAATAAGCCATGATGTCTACCTCTTCAATTCTGAATCGTCGATCTCGTCACACCCGCAAACGCTCAGTGCGCCGCCCACTGGATGCTGCTGATGTCAATACCGTCCTGGTACATCTCCCACAGCGGGCTCAGTTCGCGCAGCTTCTCGACATTGGTGCGGATCGTGCCAATGGCGTAGTCGATTTCTTCTTCCGTCGTGAAACGGCCGATGGTCATGCGCAGGCTGCTGTGCGCCAGCTCGTCGCTGCGGCCCAGCGCGCGCAGCACATAGCTGGGCTCGAGGCTGGCCGAAGTGCAGGCCGAACCCGACGACACCGCCAGGCCCTTGATGCCCATGATCAGCGACTCGCCTTCGACGTAGTTGAAGCTGATGTTCAGGTAATGCGGCACGCGCTGCGTCATGTCGCCATTGACGAACACCTGCTCGATGTCCTTGAGGCCGTCCAGCAGGCGCTGCTGCAGCGTGCGTGCCTTGGCGATGTCCTGCGCCATTTCTTCCTTGGCGATGCGGTAGGCTTCGCCCATGCCGACGATCTGGTGCGTGGCCAGCGTCCCCGAACGCATGCCGCGCTCGTGTCCGCCGCCGTGCATCTGCGCCTCGAGGCGCACGCGCGGCTTGCGGCGCACGTACAGCGCGCCGATGCCCTTGGGGCCGTAGGTCTTGTGCGCCGTCAGGCTCATCAGGTCGACGGGCAGCGTCTGCATGTCGATCGGCAGCTTGCCCGTGGCCTGCGCCGCGTCGACGTGGAAGATGATGCCCTTTTCGCGGCACAGCGCGCCGATGCGCTCGATGTCCTGCACCACGCCGATCTCATTGTTGACCAGCATGACGCTGGCCAGGATCGTGTCGGGGCGGATCGCGGCCTGGAAGACTTCGAAGTCCAGCAGACCGTTTTCCTGCACGTCCAGGTAGCTGACTTCAAAGCCCTGGCGCTCGAGTTCACGCATCGTGTCGAGCACTGCCTTGTGCTCGGTCTTCACCGTGATCAGGTGCTTGCCCTTGCCCTGGTAGAAGTGCGCCGCGCCCTTGATCGCGAGGTTGTCGGACTCGGTCGCGCCGCTGGTCCAGACGATCTCGCGCGGGTCGGCATTGATCAGCGCCGCCACATGGCCGCGCGCCTTTTCCACGGCTTCCTCGGCTTCCCAACCCCATGCATGGCTGCGCGAAGCCGCGTTGCCGAAGTGCTCGCGCAACCACGGAATCATGGCATCGACCACACGCGGGTCCACCGGCGTGGTGGCGCCGTAGTCGAGATAAATGGGGAAGTGCGGGGTCATGTCCATGGCTGGCTCAATGCAAT